>WLWD01003751.1_pt1 | contig 52149 bp, 42 predicted proteins | sample 6712731 | NCBI WGS metagenome assembly WLWD01 (sample SAMN12718690, study PRJNA576275) | sponge metagenome | isolation source: marine sponge | host: Mycale hentscheli | place: New Zealand: South Island, Marlborough, Capsize Point | collected 2014-11-01
GCAAGCGTTTTCTTGGCCATGGTGCAGAATGGGCAGTAGCTCTTAGAGAACACCGTCACTGAGTTATTGGTAATATTGTCTTTCACAAACTTCTCAGCCATACCTAGACAATAAACATTAAATAGGACATTTAAAAAAAGGATCATTTTTAGTACCAAACAATTTTTTAACTTTCAGACAGAGAAATTGACCTTTGTTTCAATAACTTCCAGTTTGGCACGAGTCCACCAGTGGACACTACATCTACTATATATCAATGCTACTATCCTGTCAGTGGTTCCCCTAAGTTAGCACGTGCCTGGCTACCTACTCCTCTGGCCAATACACCTAGTTTTGAAAGAAAGAAAAAGAAAAAAGGTATCTCTACTAGATAAACAGCCACAGCTAATATACTCCCTCGAGATATGGTTCCAGCTCTTTTTTTTTTTTTCTTTTTTTTTTCTTCCCATTGCTGTTCCAGCATTGCAGCAATTCTGCCACCTAACATGTGTCACTCAGAAGCTATGGTGCAGTGTTAGTGTTTCACATCACAAGCTACAAGCTTCCTCACTGGCCATCATGACTACCTTGGAACACTGCACTTCCATCTCATCAAGAATTCACACTTCTACTCTTCCATCAACCCACCACTGTCTCCCAGTTTCTACTCTTCCATCAACCCACCACTGTCTCCCAGTTTCTACTCTTCCATCAACCCACCACTGTCTCCCAGTTTCTTTCGGATGTATAAAAGCCAGCAACAAAATCTTATTAAGCCTGAGGGGTGGGTTGCCCCTATGCTAAGGGCACTCATTATGCTCAAAATTACACTGGCTTAATTCTTAAAACTCTCTGGCCAAGAAAAAAAGACAATTTAGAAAATAATTTTTTACCTCCCATTTGATGAATGTCTACAATCAACTTCGCATTCACTATTTGCTTGAAAATAAAATGTGAACACTTGGGCTTGATACAGCGCTAGAGGCACCCGGGGATTCCCCCACCCCCACCCCATCCCACGCCACCAAAGTTCCCCTCCCTACCAATCATGATGGGACCCAACACTGATCAATGTGGAGTATACACTCAGGCATGTGCATCAAGTAGAGTAGGTTTTTAAAATGGGTGTGGCCAAGTACAACAAACCCCAACAAAGAATACTATATGACACAGTGACTACCAGTCCACCTCTCATTCGCTGGTAACAACTACTACACAGTGACTACCAGTCCATCACGTGCTACATTCAAACAAAACAAATCAGCACAAGCATGTATTGATTAGTGAGATTACGCTTCACACACAAACACACACAAATAGTTCAGCCATAGTGGGTCCCAAAAATGTACATAACAGACAGGGAAAAGGTACTCCAAAGGACTGTGTGTGTTTGTGTGTGTGTTTTGCATGTACACCTACAATGTGTAACTAAACTAGACCTTGACCTACCATTGGTCTGTATAACACTGCACTGGTAGACCTACCATTGGTCTGTATAACACTGCACTGGTAGACCTACCATTGGTCTGTATAACACTGCACTAGTAGACCTACCATTGGTCTGTATAACACTGCACTAGTAGACCTACCATTGGTCTGTATAACACTGCACTGGTAGACCTACCATTGGTCTGTATAACACTGCACTGGTAGACCTACCATTGGTCTGTATAACACTGCACTAGTAGACCTACCATTGGTCCGTATAACACTGCACTCGTAGACCTACCATTGGACTATTAACCACTAAGAGTTGCCTACAGAATGGATGAGCAGTTAGTAAACTATACTTGGTCTAACAGGCTTTAGCAGTAGGAACAGAAATCTTACTGAAACTAACTCCGTGAGCAATACGACGAATGAAACGAGACAAATGAGTTCTCTTCGGTTGCAGCTGTATGAGAAGAGTAGAAAAGCAACTGAAGCGCATAAACTGGGACAGAAATACCTTCCGATAGTGCGATTCTGCAGCTAGCTGCAAAGCTGAAATGGGAGGAGTCGAGAATATCCTTTTAAGTTAATAAGTTCACCTATAGCTAGCTAGACCCTTTACCTACCACTACACTACGCCTGAAGGAGAAGCAAGCTTCATCCAGCCTCTACTCTCCTTCACGCGATGGCGGTCCAGAATCCAGCTAAGCACGAGAGTGACGCAGACGTAGTGAAGGCTGTACATGAGCACCTTAGGAATCAGGTTAGCTCAGGTTAGTAGAACAGTTTAGTTGAGTTCAAGTCAGGGTATTATTTAGAACCAAAGTTGAGATAGTCTGCGTAGCAAAACCCTTTACCAATCCCTACGCAGGAAAAGGGTTTGCGACTGGTACATTGAGCAGTTCGTTCTTGCTTAGTCAGCAAGTAGGCGGTGAATTGTTCAGATCAGTAGGCAGAGCTCCTTTTGTATTGCCATGAAGAATGTTGCTTATGCAAAACTATGCTGGGAAATGCTCGGGTTAAATCTAATGACACTGACATTGATTCTTGACTAGCATTATTCATCATTAAGCATGACAAAAACCTAAGGTACTAGGCATATACAATGGCCTGTGCACAAAGCAACAACTGTATCTTGCTGCTAAGCGAAACTTCCAACTGCAGATATCTTAAGGCTAGTCCAAGTCACTGCTTAGCATAACTAATGGTATCATCTAAAGGAAGAGTTTTGACACGGCTGTTGGAGAGTTGTGCACAGAAATACTACACACGCGAAAGTTTGAGCAGTCGTACATCACAGGATACATGTCTGCGGTCTCCCCAATTAGTGAGGGGAACTGAATAAGCTGCTCAATGTCAGTCTACCAGACCCTTTTCCCGTGTAGCGATTGGTAAAGGGTCTGGCTACGCGAGACTAAAGTTGAAAGAGGTCTAATCAACATTATTGAAATTTCAGGGGCCAAGGTTTCCTTTGTGACATTGTTGAAATTTTGTGGCAAATGTCACCATAATAAATAATAAAAGTCATAATATTTTCGGGGGGGGGGGGGGGGGGGCAAGATGCATTCCTAAAAGACCTAAAATAAATTCCTGCAAGTGTCATTAGTAGTATCCAAGAGGCTGAACGGAGAGTTTTGAAAGATGAGTAGCAATACAATTACAATGGCTGGATCATGTGGTAAAGGAGGGGAAACTACAGGTTCATGGAAAAGATTCTTTTCCTCAGCACCTTCCCACTTCCAACTAGAATGAGTCCATATGTGAGGGGTGTGGTAGGTGGGCGTGGAGGGCATAGGAGTACATCTTAGATGTCTCATCTATGCAGCTCAAGAGCTTTCCAAGGGCTGCAGTCCATGATGCCTCACTATTGGTCCAAACGCTAAACCCTAGCCCTCTTAGTTCCTTCAGAGGCACGTCTAAAGATAACTTGCACGCCATTTGTGCTGAAGCAAATCACTAGTTTGTATTTTTAACAATTGAATTCATTTCAAGTGCATATTTGTGTAGGTTGTGATCCTGGTAAGGTGTGGTCTGAACTATTGGAGGATGAGGAAACCTTACAATCATATTCTATTGCTATGCATCGCCTAGCAACAAGTAACTGGACAACAGCTGCTGGTGGAGAGGCCAGTAGAATTTCTTGGTGTGTCGAGACGTGTCACGAGTATTATGGAAGGGGGTGTGGCCTCCAGAGACAATTACTGAAAGATTTGAGAAGGCGGTCTCATGGAATGCCAACTCTGTTGACCTTTGACCTTCTTCCTATTGATGAGGCTGGTGTGTCTGAGTTAGTGCAAGGTGTTGCTGCTGGTGTGTGGGCGGTATTGGATGTTGGAAGTTGTTTTAATCCGTTAGCTTCCTACCAGGAATTCGCAGTCACTGCTCTGGACATCGCACCTGCAGATGAGGTGGGAAGCAGGTGTGAGTAGCTGAAGAGAAGTACATAGTTTATTGAAGTTTTTAGAGTGTCGGTGTGACTTCCTGTTTATTGCTATCAATATTTCTTCTTCTTTTTTTCACAGAGTGTTATGAAGTGTGACTTCCTCTCTGTGTCTATTGATGAACTTGGCCTGGTGTCTGACTCTAGTTCTGCAGCTGCAGTCACATCTGCAGCTCCTTCTGCCGTCTCCCTCGTTAGAGGCAGTTATCACGTGGTCGTGTTCTCTCTGTTTTTGTCATACTTGCCAGATTGTCGGCAGAGGCTAGGTTGCTGTGTGAAGGCCCATCAGCTGCTGCGTGTGCATGGTCTCCTGTTGGTCATCACTCCAGACAGTTCTCACCAGAACAAACATGTGGCGATGATGAGGAATTGGAAGAGAAGTATTGAGGCCATTGGCTTTTATCGCTATAGATACACTAAACAACCACATCTCCACTGTATGGCCTTCCGAAAGACATCCTCACACTCACACACACTAGACAGCCTGGACCAGACCTTGTGGGATGGACTCTGTATCCCACAAGATAGATGTCCAGCTCAGACCACTGGCAACCAAGCCTCTCAGTCTGCTGTGGGCAGTGGAGAATCCGCTACTGTGGACACACCTCCTATGAAACAGAGTTCTAAAGAACTATTTTGTGAACTACCTTTCTCTGAAGCCTGTTAGCTCATCCCACAAGGCAGTTTACCAACTCCATGTGCTGCATTCCTGTTTATATATACCATCTTCAACTCAAATTCTCTACCCATCTAATAAACTAATCACGAGATCACTTGTGTACATGGCGGTACTGTACCACATTCTGACTCTGTATTTGGGTACATGTCATAAGCTTCACTAAGCAGTGTCATACATCAGTGTCACAGGGCACATTGCTGTGGTCATATATATTTTTATATAGAATAAATAGTCATGTGTGTTTTAATTAATCATTTAATTTACATGTCAGTGTGACAAATGCAATAAGAACTGGTTGGGTCGACGTCCCACTGAAGGAAGAGTGATGATGACTTGGAGTAGCTACTTGTCTGTGACATTCCTACCAACTCGTAGAGAGAGAGACTAATAATGAAATAACTAGTAACTTGTAACAATTGGGTTCTACTTTTGGACTGTTAGCGAAATAGTATTTGTTTGCATCTAGATAAGTTTTGTCTATGCCTCCTGGTATTTGGTACTCCAGGTAATTCACGGGTTCCAGAAGGCCGTGGTGGAAACTGAACTTTTTGCCAGTCACCCATGACCCTTGCTGGAAGATTCTGTAATTAAACTTGCTCTGTGAAGCTTGTTCAACTGTGGACTCCAGGTTGACTAGTCCTAGATTGCATGTGGCGTGATCTGCTGCATTGACAGCTTCCAGTACCACAGACACGTCTCCAGCGACAGTTAGATAACAATACAATGTACACTTGTCAGTTGTCTTCCTGGTTAACAACTTTGCTAGTAAGTTCTCTATTGTATACAAATGGTTCATGTTTTTATTGGCAATGAAGTTGAGCAGATGAGTGGAGTTTAGACCGACTGTTACTGCACCACCTGAAGGCAGGATAGAATCACAAAACACATAATGCTAATGCATCTATGGACATGTTTGATAGTGTACAACTTACCACAAATAGGGCAACACTGGTCCATTGGTAGCACAACTTCTCTGCATGCAGTTCTCTCACACAAACGTAATTCTCTAGTTTTGGCACACGTACTCAAATCAGATTTATCATTTCTGCAAACACACACGCGAACAAACAAAATAGAGATGGTGCTCCATTATTTCACAAATTATCATTTGATAATTCTTTCATGGTTTCAGTGCTTGTTGAAGACATGTTGGGGTTATGCAATTGAGGATGGAATCTTTTACACTGGACTTTCTCTACTTCAAGTTATTGTTGGAGCTATGGAGTGTGATTATGAATATAGTGGCAATTTTCTAGAAGTATTGGTTTGACTAAGTATGGATATATTATATATATGGCAAGTACATGTAATTGAGATTTTAATTCATTACAACTCTAAATTAAACACTCAATAATCAAGATGCTTTCCCTATTGTAACTAAATATATACATGATAAATTAGTAACTGCCTTTAAGTTTGTGTAGAAGGCAAAGGTGTCCTTTTGTTAGAATGCATGAAACTTACATTCTTTGAAAGCATTTTCCCCTGTGATTGATTTTGGCTTTTCTGGCATGGGCGTGGCAGTAGGAAGGATAAGTATTCATATCAACACCACATACCAGATCTCTGCATTCTGATGGCCGGCAGCTTCCAACATAGGCCAATGACTGACCAGCTGCACGGAGTGCACACATGGAGGGATATGTCTCACCATTCAGTCCACACACTCGGAAGACTTCACTCCGACACTTCTGCATGGAGTCTATCAATCACATACATATCTACACTTCTGCATGGAGTCTATCAATCACATACATATCTACACTTCTGCATGGAGTCTATCAATCACATACATATCTACACTTCTGCATGGAGTCTATCAATCATATACATATCTACACTTCTGCATGGAGTCTATCAATCATATACATATCTACACTTCTGCATGGAGTCTATCAATCATATACATATCTACACTACTCAGTTTCCCCACAAACAGAGCACAAAACTGACTCAATTAGTCAACAAATACATACAATAGCTACAACTTCATGAGGTACAGAGGATTCGGATGGTTCTAGGTGAACATTAGCTCTCTAAACCTCATGAAGCTATAGCTATTGTATTAAATCCCTATACCTCATGAAGCTATAGCTATTGTATTAAATCCCTGTACCTCATGAAGCTATAGATATTGTATTAAATCCCCTGGTACCTCATGAAACTATAGCTATTGTATTAAATCCCCTGTACCTCATGAAGTTTTGTAGCTATTGTATTAAATCCCCTGTACCTCATGAAGCTGTAGTTATTGTATTAAATCCCCTGTACCTCATGAAGCTGTAGTTATTGTATTAAATCCCCTGTACCTCATGAAGCTATAGCTATTGTATTAAATCCCCTGTACCTCATGAAGCTATAGCTATTGTATTAAATCCCCTGTACCTCATGAAGCTGTAGCTATTGTATTAAATCCCCTGTACCTCATGAAGCTGTAGTTAGTGTACTAGCTCAATTAACTGACTGTTACATGAGTGCAATGAGAGGTACAATGATTCAGTCATTCTCGGCTGAAGCAATTATAATTTTTCTAAGTTACAATTAACTTTATTGGCTGTTAAAAAGAGAAAAATTTTCTATTATTTATTGATATTGTTTGAACTGCAAACAGCAACATAACATTCACACTTGCTGTAATCAAAGGAATAATTGAGTTGCTTATAAAGCTAATGATTTGATCTTCTTGTAAAATATACATACATGTACTGAAGTGTCATTCCAACACATGTCTAGTGCTCTGCTTGTAACTACTGTAGCTATTGTAAGACTTAACTAGAGATATTATTGACGGCTAGAAAGTTGAACTATTTCCCATGTAATCACTCTCTCTCTCTCTCCCTTTCTCAACTTACTGCATGTGTAGAGCTGGCAAGGGAAGTCCACGTGTGGTCTGGAGTACAGGGCCAGACATGTTGCATGTGAGAGAGGAATACACACTTCTCCAAACTTGCACTGGGAACCAGCACACACATTCTACAAACACTCAAACCAGAATATTCATACTACTGACACTCAAACCAGCTCATGCATTCTACAAACATTGAAACCAGCACATTTCATTCTACAGACATTCAAACCAGCACATTTCATTCTACAAACATTCAAACCAGCACACCTCATTCTATAAACATTCAAATCAGCACATCTCATTCTACAAACATTCAAACCAGCATGTCTCATTCTATAAACATTCAAACCAGCATGTCTCATTCTATAAACATTCAAACCAGCATGTCTCATTCTATAAACATTCAAACCAGGGGACTCATTCTGCAATTGTAGCCACCTCATTCCACAATAGTGTAACCATGCATTCATTCTAACATCAATATTGGAATACTCATTTGCTAGTATTTAACTACGATCATTTCACAACAAACCTTAGTATTGCAGTCGCCAAATGTGATGTCATCCAAAGACAGTCTGCCACAGTTCACTGCATGACAAAGTGTTGGATAAGTTTGTCCATTGCGACCACAGACAGCTTCATTCCCTTTCCTCTCACACTTGGAACACCGCCTCAAATGCTCACTATCATCCAGCAGTCCATAGTACCAATGACTTGGTTGGTCTGTAGTTGCTTCATGATTAGGACTTACATCTACAGAAATGTTGCGTATATTTTGACTGTCCAGAAATAGATCAATTGTTAAGTTTGAGTTGGAAATGTTCCTTTTAGTTCTTCCTTCAAAGTCTGCCATCCATGGTTCAGAGTCCACACTGAACTTCTCAGACTCTCTTTCAATTTCATCATAAAGATCAGCAAAATCTAAGGGACATAAAATATAGCATAATATGATATAATACATCCTCTCATACAAGCCATAGTGGCATTCACATAGAATAGATCATTCACTGACTATGAGCTAAGTTATTACCATCATTGAAATCCAAATATGGTTGTTCTTGCATTTTGCTTTGAGTTGTGGGCACTTGATGAATTCTATCATTGTAGATTCTGTCTCCATTAGTAATAGGCTCTTGGAATATTCTATTATTATGTGCATGCATTCTATTTCCATCTGTTTGCAGTCCAGTTTTACCAGCTGTATGATTCTGTTTCTTCTTGTCCATGTGTTCCCATAGCATTGCATTGTTTACTGAAGTAGAAGTAGAAGTAGAAGTAGAAGTAGAAGTAGAAGTGTGATGATTTAACTTCATTGTTTTCTCATTATCCTCACTAACTCTGAAACTGTTTTTCTTTTTCAATATGGCATCCTTATAGTCTTGGTTACTGTCTCTAAAAGGATATCTTGTATGTGATACAGGATTCATGGCAGTAGGTTTAGCTACACCATGACTAGTGGTGCTTCCAGGTCTTCTGCTGTTTGTTCTGGAGCTACCTTGTTTCCTGTAGTTTCCTAAATAATTGTTTCTACTAACAATATTTCCTTGTCCTTTGTTACTTTCTCTGATATGACTTCCTTGTCTTTCATCATTTCTTCCAGTGGCACTATTTTGATTTCTGAAGATGCCAGCAGTAAGACTTCCCTTTCTCCATTTAGCTCCACCTTTTCTTCCAATAGTTCTTCCTCTACTCTTGTCACTTACTTTGTAATTTACATCACTGATTCTACCCTTTACTCTTCCCCCGATACCTTTCTGATTCCTGTTACTTCCTCTAATTCTACTTCCTGGCTTAATATAATTTCTTCCATCTTGTTTCCTATACATCTCTCCATCACTATTGCTTGGTTTCTTGTTGTATTCTCCAGTGCTACTACCTGGCTTTCCATCATATACTCCAATATTACTGCTTGGGCTAGGGTTACTGTGGTTTAATTCTTGACTACTGACTTCTTCCCTATCAGTAGTGCTGTTTAACCTTTCAGACTTATATTGTCTCTTTGAATCTTTCTTTCTTTTATTATCAGTTCTGATATCCCTCCAGCTAGTTGGTGTACTTTTACTTCTGCTGCTATGAGGTGAACTAATTCTTGTAACTTTACTGTCTTTAAACTTTGGACTATTTTCATATTTTTTGAACTTGGTAAGTATTTTCTTAAGCTGCGTTGTTGGCCCGGCATTATTGTGGACCTTCTTCAAAGTATGAATACCCTTATTTAAAGATCCTAATTTTTTTCTTTTACTAGATACAAGTTCTACACCAGTGTGGCTATTTTTAGGAATTTTAATCCTGCCTAAATTCCAATTTGATAGTGTTAACTTCCCTTGGTTAACTTCTGCTCCATTGAGCAATTTAAGCAATTTATTAACAAAATCAATTATTTCTCTGCTTTCGACTTCCAAACTTCTGCACAATCCCTTCTCAACTACAGCCCTTTTTCCAGTCCTTGGAAAAGAATATAATTTTCTGCTTCTTTTAGGATTATTTGTCCCATTAATCTCAGAAAAGGTGTCTTCTTGTACTATTGAAAACTGCACACCTGGAGTGGATTTTCTAAGAGAATTATAAGTTCACAATTTATTTGTATAAGTTCTGACATCAACAATATTGGCAGCTATAATAACAGGCAGACAGCATCCTGGTAACCCAGGGAATGATTACATTTTCTTTCATGTTATTCTTCTATAAGTAAACACACTGGATTATAGTCTTTCTTTATTTCCAAGCAATGTTAGTTGTTTTTTTTTTATAAAGTTTGCTATGAAAAAAAGGAGGCTAGCTACCATTGGCCTGCCAGATTATGCTTGAATTATTCTTTTTTTATTCTAAAAAAAATGAGTTATTCCAAAAGAATAGAATATTATTCTAGAAATTTTCATATTATTCTCTTATTATTCTAATTAGAAATAGCTAAGTGAAATTGTGGTGATTGCAGTATAGCTAACTGTTATAGAGTTGGTACATTATGAAATGAATGAGCGGATTGTATATTGCTAGCTAAGCTTTCAGTGAAAACCTTGAACATCCCGTAAAAATGTTCAATGGATGAAGAAAAAAAATCCTCTGCTGCAGCTAAAAAATTTAATTTTGAGAAATCATACCAAACATTTGGGGAAAATGTGGATTATGGCATTAAAGAATTTTAATATGTTCAGCAGTGGATCCACATTCTCTTCCCTTCACATTCATAGATTGGTGGGTAATAATAAACATTTTTTGTCAATTCTAATGCAGTACGACTTTTGAGTTGCTCAAGAAGAGAATCCATTTAGTATAATTCTCGATATGACTTGCTGACTCTGAGCCTGACTGACAGCTCTTCCAGTATTTCAAACTTTTCCTTTTTTCATTCTGGAAATACAATAACAGAGTGGCCAACACTAACCCAGTTGCTTTTAGTCAAGTAATGAAGATCTACCTCATAACCACATTTCTACACATGCTTATGTCCTTTGTTGTCAAAGAAAAGAAGGGGGGAAAGCACTATTGATTTACTTTTATAATTAAGGATTATATGGACTGGTTATTATCATTTTCCCTTTATTATTCTCCTAAATACCCTTATTATTCTAGAATTATTCCACTATGCTATTACATGTCTATTATTCCAGAAAAAATGCTAGCATAATCTGGCAGGGCCTAGCTACCATTCTACATAAACTGAAGAGATAAGGCAGTGGTTTGTTTACTGCTACAGTATATGAAATCTCACACAGTAATCAATATGTTCACTTTAAATACCACCATCCAATTCTATGATAAGGCGGATCTTTCAAGGAGAACTAGAAGGGAACTATGAAAGAAATTGGAAGAACAAGAAAGAACACATAGCTAGCAATGGTTTTAAAAGCTGTAAATAGAATGTAAATAGTGTTGTTTTAAAAACTTAGCTAAATTCAATAATAACTAGCTAAGACTGCAAGTAGAATGAATGATATAAAACTAAAAACTAAGCAATTTTTATTGTAAACAATTCACCTTGAATTATGTCATTATTAAATAAAGTTATAAATTGCCACTAAGTAATTATTCTCTAAACTATATAAAATAGTTCATACTTTATTTGTAATACCTATAAGATTACATAGAAATATGTTACTTTTGAAGTTTTTTGGGAAAACTACCAGTAGCTACTACTTTCTTTAAGGAGTCTCATTATTGATAGTACAACTAACTAAATCTTCTACATGATATTGAAGAATACTAAACACTAACTAAATCTTCAGGAAGAATTTGGGGGATAAACCAAAACTAAGCATTCAAGATATTTTTAGTATGAATGGTTAACAAAACAACACTGCTCTTTCCTTACCGTTCACTGATTTGATTATAACTCACTGCATTGTTGGTCCCTATGTAATATACTAATTCTCATGCAATGACCTGCAGTTCACAAACATACCTCTTATATTCTGAATATCTAATATTTTGCATTCTATTGTATTCTTCGCTATACTCCTTGTATGTATATCTTTGCAAAACTTCTTGTAACTGTTGCAATAAAAGATTAACTTTGGACAGTTTGAAAACATCACACCATTTGTTATTTCTGCTATACTTCAGTTGATTTAAAATAAACTGAATTCGTTTTTGGAGACCAATAATGGAGTTCAGATATTTTAAAAGGATATTATGGAGATATTGACTGTGAAGATGTTCTTTCTTTACGTCATTAAGTCTTGTTGCTCCCAATATCTTTGTTTTGGTGTTTATATTTTGTCCATGCCTAAGTTTGTTGGGAACTTCATATTTATCCTTGTAGGCCTCCACATTACTGAATCTGGCCTCTCCATTGTCATTGTTGTGGTGACTTGTTCTATGCCATCTTATTCTATCTAGAACTTCAGACTCCCTTGAGACTTGAGCCTCTGTAAGTGTGGATGCAAAAAAAAAAAATAATGATGATGATAATTATTTATAGCATAAAGAACATAAAATTAGAACTTCCATCTTTTTTTTTCCCACATGAATTCTAACTACTCTTACTTACTGCAATAAATAAGCTGAAAGTAGCACGTAATTGCCACGAACACTAACATTAGCGCCATTTGACGTCACCTTGGCAATAAGTAGTCCCTTTACTGGAACCGCTACTCTGCGCTACTAAGTAGAGGTCTGGCTCCGCCAGATAGTCTCGCGTAGCTAGACCCTTTACCAATCGCTACGCGCAGCGATTAGTAAAGGGTCTGGCTACGCGAGACTAAGACTAGTTTGCTGATCCGCACAGCGCGCGCCGTGAGTGATGAATGCGTCCTGCAGATTATGTCAGTTTTTTTCTGCGGAAGTCTTCGAACTTATTTTAATCTCTTAGCAGTATATGTAGTGATAGCTATAAGGTTGAAATGTTAATGGATATATATATTGAAGGTAAAGATTAAACTGGATTTATCTTGGGGTAGATGTAGACATGTCAAGTATCCTAGAGAGAAAGCAGAGCAATTAGATGACACTACTGTACTTTTCTGCACATCTTTATCCAGCTTGGCTGAGTCTAAGCACACTGTCGTAAGACATTAAACTATGTCTAACCATATAACTGTTAGGCTGTGTCCAGCAAAGTTATATCTAGGCACAGCTACATCCAGCACAACACAGTTTCTGATGGTCAAATGAAGTAAAGACTTCCTTATCATTTACAACATACTATACTCATGTTTTCTTCTGTGGTAAAACTGAACAAATATGATTATCTGGCCAGATGTTCCATTACTATTATAAATTTTATACAAGATATACATGTACTTTTTCTATAAAGTTAACACACATAAAAATAATAATGATACTGTAGAGGTGTGAATGAGAGCATCACTGTTTTCATCCAACTTGTCATTTAGTTGTGAAACAGTGTCGTCAACTTTGCCACCAATAAGTGTACGTAAGGAATCTGGAATTGACAGAATTTTTTGCTTAAGTTTTTCAATCTGTTTCCCAATTATATTATCAAATATAATATTGGGCGCAGTTTTGAATCTCTTTTTATAATACTTTTCTTTCCATTCATTCATTGCATGCACACACAGTGCCTGATCATGTGGGCGTGTTGCTTCCAAGACAACGGACATGGCACCATCAACAGTCATATAACTATACATGAAACATTTATCTCTGATGCTGGAAGGAAACATGTTCCAGATCATATGCTCCATTGCACTGAGGTAGTTGTGTCTGGCATCCTGTGCAATCCACTGATTCAATAAAGTCTGGTTGAACCAAAGAACAGCTGTACCACCTGAAACAACACAGTATATGTAATCACAGCACATTATGACAGGGGATTGTTGCTTAAATATTTACAGTTGGTGGTTAGCAAGTGTTTCATAAAATACCATTTCTAAATTTTACACTTTACATGTGGTTGATAAATATAGTGGAAGGGAAGATCGAAGTAAAAACTTTGAAATTTTTAAAACACTTGCTTGCATTACCGAAATGTGTATATATAGTGTGTGCACAGTAGCTATAATGGCTGCATTATTTACAGAATCGCTCTGTCTGCCATAAGAAGTGAGTCAGATACAATGACAAACTCTGCAGTGAACCTAACTTTTAATTGAGCATCATCTTCACCAGTTAGACTCTTCACCAGTCAGACTCTTCACCAGTCAGACTCTTCACCACAGTAAATAATAATGAGTATATATTTTTTTAATATTAAACAAGTTTGGAACCATTAAACTGTGAGAGTTGACAGTAGCATAGGTAGAGGGGCTCCGGAGCCCCCCCCCCCCATAATTTAAGGCACTATCTCATGAGGTAATTTCTCACAGGAACAATTTCCACAAAACATGCCTATATGGAGCCCCCTTACCAAAACATCTTCCTACACCACTGGTTGAGAATATAATTGAATATTTATTTAGTGTCCTGTTGTCATGATTTCTTAGTTTCCAACAATAGCTACAGAGACAATACAACAAATATGAAAAAAATGCCCAATAGTGGAAGGAAAGATGAAGTGTGGGTAACAAAGTTTGAGTTTGATGATTCAGTGGAATTTTTTGGCTTAACATTTAAAATTTCTCTGGCTTTATTGATGATCCACTCAGTTATTTTGTTGTATTCAATTTGAAATTTTTTTTTGCTTCCAGTGACGTTTGCTTGAAGTTCATTCAGAGTTTCTTGGCAAAATTTGTGATCATGGAAGTTCCAGGCTTCAAGAACAACAGACACTCCCCCAGAGTTGGTCAAGTAGGTGTAGAGATGGCATTTATCATGAGCATCAGCTGGTAGTAAAGTGTAAAGCAAGTCTTGCATCTTGCTCAAGTGATTGCTTTCCTTTTGTAATGATGTCCATTTAGTTGTATTCAGCCACCAAACTGCTGCACCACCTGGGAAAAGCCATTAACATCAAACACCTTCAGCATCACTATCTTGTCAACACATTCATCTTAACTTCATCAGTCAATAGCTGAACTACTGGCATGCACAAATATTCAAATCTGTCTGTAATATTATAATAATACCTGAAATGTAAGCCTATATGTACATGACTCTATTTATCCATCTGTCTCACTGCACAACTATACATTGAAATGGGAACACAGAGAATGAAGGAGGAATGATCTGGGAATTGAACATTTGGTCTCCTGGCAATAGGGAGATATGCTATTGTTGCCCACATTAACTGTCATTGAGTCCTACTGTACAACACTCTCACTTGGTTTAAACGATACAATTTCCTTTAATATGTCACTCTACTACTTTATACGATTTTAAACTGACATTTCTTTCTGTCATGACAAAATGTTGGTAGCTACTATACCACTTTTCTTTACTTACCACATATTGGACAGCATTGATCTTGTGGGAAGATGAAATTCTTACATTGGACCTTGCTGCACATTGTTGCCCTTCTTAGTTTGATGCAGTAACTCAGTTCATCAACTTCATCACTATAAATATATTAAACATGAAATCTCTATCATTACTTTGAGACATCTCAAACAGCATGCGCAGTGGTGTGCTGACAAATATATAACCAGCATACAGCCTAGCTGCATTTCTTATCATTTCACACAAAGAACTAAAATAAAGGCTTTTTTAAAATCAAAACTCAGTCATGATTCCCTCAATACTGAATCACAATCTCGGCCATAGATTTTGCAAACACAACAGAGCCTATCCTGCATTAACTTGCATCGGTAAGAAGCATCTCCCAATATGGTTAATGACTACATTTCTACTGTGAGCATGACAGGCTGAAGAATAACTGTTCATATCCACACCACATACTGGCTCCTGACACTCAGAGGGTCTGCAATGACCCTCATAAGCCAGAGCTATCCTGTTTCTTCTCAATTCACACATTGATGCATATGTACGTCCATTATCTCCACACACTGCAGACTTATCCTGTTCATTGGAACACTCTTTCTCCACATTTACTACAACAATAAGTATAGATGATAATCTATAATCTATCAAGAACTTGTTCTGTCATTGAACTCACTGCATTTGTATTGTTGGCATGGAACCTTCACTTTACTATGAGTTAGACAGGTGCGATGGTTCAATGGCACACACACTTCTCCCAGACTGCATGTAGCAGTTGAACATACATCCTGCACAGTAAAATAGACCAAAAGTAGAAATTTGCCAAGTATTTTTTTTCTTAATGTATTCTTTTAAATTCTGGCTTCAATTTAGCTAAGCATAACTGATTTACTTTGTAGCTATTTGACACTTTTGAACAACTACAAAAACAGGAGCCAGTACTGTTGCATGGCTGTCAATGTGATAATGTTCTTGATATATCTAACCTTTGAGACGCAATCTCCAGAAGAAACATCTGAAGCCTGCAGACCAGCACAATGAACCGCATGACACAGGGTGGGATAAGTCTTGCTATTGGAGCCACATACTGGACTAGTGTCTAGATAGTCACACTCCAGACAATGCTGCCCCGCCTCCTTCCTCTCACCTACATCTTGAATCAATGCATGTACCAGATCATGTTGGGATGATCTTCCTTCCTTGGAATAACCTGGCCAAAATATTATACCTTTAATATGACACTATGCCATCTTAATTCAGTTAAAGATTGACTATAAGATAGAGATTTACATGCTTGGAGGAATCCAGCCAAAACGAGTACATTGAATACTATCATTGCACCCTTCTTCAATGGCCTCCCTAACTCAGAAAATTTAAGCTAATGGAGGCTAAAGAAAGGGTTTAGAATGGAGAGGCGACAGTTCTTCAAGCCTTGACAACAAAACGACGAGACTGGAACGTTTTCAGACGCTGCTCGCGCCAAATAGTTGTCGCTTCGCCCGCGCGTTTGAGACTCGTGCGGCCGGTGATGTGTGTGCCAGGTACATAGAATACCTCAAGTAGCTACTGAATAAAATTGGGATGAAAAAACAACAACAACAACAAACAGAGCAATTAAGGTATATACATTTTCAAACATTGTTACAACAAAGAATTTCTGGAGCCAATGACTCCATCCATTGTAGGCTTAGCTACAGTCATCCAGTTATGTGTAGCTACATTGCATAGAAGAAAGTTAGCTAATGAGATTATGAAGTGATATAATTGGAGTAATAATAGAAACAGAAAGAAAGATTATGAGAAAGCAAAACTGATTGGCAGATAGAGTGACCATGAATCTGTTCCCACAATTATGAGGTGAACTTGAGTATCATTTCTCAGGAGATAAAATAACAATTATGTACTCTTCAATCTGATGCCCCTAGCTATTTCACCAAATGAGGATTTACAATTCACAGAAATTATATCAGTGCATCCTTTAGTGATAATTTTTGAATGGAACTGAAAAATTGGAAGCAGTTTTGTTCACGTGCAATAAATATATACTAATTTGCTAATTCAGAATTCAGATCCAGTTTTCTTTCTGTTTATCTTCTTCCTTGCAAATTCATTATTATAAGTCAAATATATGGTACTCTATAGCTATTCGTTAATTCAAATATCAGATATTCAAGAAACTGTGTAAGCATATTCATTCTTAGAAGAATTGGTAAGAGCTAACTGTGCTAGAATTAATTAAAACTCTAGCTACCTACACTATCCGACTGAGGTGATTACAATGAGAATAGCTGTGAATAATTATACTAGGTTACAGCTCTGAAATGTAGGCAGTAGAACAACAGGAACAACTAAAATCAATTTTAATGCCACTCAAACAATTTGATGTGCTTACTACATACTAATTTACATGTACATGAATCTATTGCAAAGATTGTTGCTAGCTATTATTTGTTTTTTCTAAAGTGTGACAACTTTCTGCGTAGTTCAGCAGTTTGGCTCCTTAGACTATTTACTGTCTTCATTTTACTTGTGCTAGCCTGGAGACACTGGTCACGGTTAGCCCTCAGCTTATCTATTAACTGACGATTATCCTCGTTGATATCGCTTACTTTGGCTAAAGTGTTCTTCATGGCACTAAATTTACTACTGAGGTCATCTAGCTCTTCTTGTAACTTTATTTTGTCTTGAGAAATAGCTTTAAATTCAATTATCAGCTTTTTATATTTAATGTTGCACTCGCCAAGCCTTCTTAGGTAACTCTTCCCTCTGATTATGCCTTTAGTCAAGTTGCTGGCATAATGATACATAGCTTCATTCAACTCAGACAGGAGACCTCTTATTCTAACATAGTTCCGTTCTTTAATTAATTCCTTTTCCAAGTCTTCAATGAAAATATCACCACTGGCTTTTTTAGGTTCTTTTGATGAAATTTCTTCTTCAATTGTAGTCACTGTTACTTTTTGAGGCTCTTTTGTGCAATTTTCTCCACTGTATGCAGTCTTTGTTTCTTTAGTTACTTTCTTCACTTTTGTTACAGGAGGAATGCTTGGATCTTCAGTATAATCACTTGGTTTCAAGTTGCTTGGATCAGTAATGTCTTTCACAGACTCATTAAGTTTTAAATCAGTAGGCACTTCCAGGTCCTCAAGGTCAGAAACACAAGGCTGTAAATCGATTGACTGTCTGAGATCACCCGGAACTGCATATTTTGATTTAATTTTTAAGTCCTTCCTGTGTTCCTCAGCTGTCACAGTAGTGTCCCTAGTTTTATACACCACTAAGGGAATAACATAGCTGTCATATGTGAAAAACAAAATGTAAATTGTTTACCTTCCTTTTCAGACAATGGAAGCGCAAGTCCTAATGGTGCAAATATTAGCAAACATAAAAAAATCTTCATCGTTAAGGCAACGGTAGCTAACGCTCTCCCGAAAAAAGTTGCCGCACCGAGTCAAAATAATTAAGGCGTCATAATTTTAGTAACCCCCGCCCCGCCCCCTCCCAACAGCCGGCCCCATAACTTTGCTCTTTTCTCTAAAATTAAGTTAAAACTAGTGGTGCGCTCGAATAGCGCAAATGCATGGCGAGCGAGTAAATATATGAGTATAGGTAAAGATGGTTTGTGAAGGAAATGCTAAATAATAGCAATGATTAGGCATGAAGAGTTAACAATAACAGAATTACCTGAATAAACTTCGAAAGTAGTGGCAAAGAAGCGCAGCTTGACAATTTGCCATTCAGTCTTTCGCCAAGAAAAGAGTAGCTATAAACTTTTTGGTTGAACCAAAGTTGTGTAAGGCAGTGCAGCAGGATTCTCCGCGCTCATTAATTGAAAAATACTGGAACTGTGAACGCTTTACCTAACTTACGTAATTAGAAGCGCGGGCGAAATTTTTGACGTACGCATACATACCTATATGTTATAGTTGGCGAGCGAGCGTAGCGAGCGAGACACTTACAGGGGTAAAAATGAAAAAATCGGGGATGTTTGTTTATTGGCGAGCGAGCGTAGCGAGCGAGACACTTACAGGGGTAACACAATCGAAAATCGGGGATGTTTATTTAGATATATGGACGTACGTATGTCATTTTGTACTTTGACCCTCCGTATTTTTGTGTTTGCTCGGCGTTCGACCCCGTCCCAAATTGCACTAAACAGAATCCTCTGGTTTATCGATCAGTACCCGTATCACCCTAGAAATTGAATTGTCTACCGTTTTGAATTCTTTTGCGGGTGCAGTTACAACTTGAAAACTTAAGGGACTTCCATTTCTATTCGAGTTAGTGGCCGTGGTAAGTCAATGCGCTCTTTGTCATGGTTATAAGCCGTGCACAACAGTATTTACTTGAAAATACATTGTCCACTAGACTACTGTAAAGGTAAGTCTGTGTAGGTGCATGTCCAGTTGTGTCAAAGCATTGTGTGTTACAACCACTACTTAGCTAAAGAATATTACAAAGGAAACTTTTAAATAACGTGTATTGTTTTGTTGTTGTTTTTTTCCTTCAATTGAGAGTTGTTACTATGGCACTGAAATCCCTCTACCTTGTAGGAGAAATTAAAAAACTGGACCTTATTTTCAGTAGCTTCAGTGTTAAATCATTCATATAAAAATATGCTTAAATCAAATGTCATAACTGCTATTATAGTGTTTGCATGAAGTAAGCTAAAAATAGTAACATTTTATGTTACCTAACTATCAGGCTCGCTCGCCATTTGTGCTCAAGCACACCACTAGTTTATTTATTTATATATATGTTTGGACGTATGTATGTCATTTTGTACTTTGACCCTCCGTATTTTTGTGTTCGCTCGGCGTTCGACCCCGTCCCAAACTTCACTAAACAGAATCCTCTGGTTTAGCGACCATTACCCGTATCACCTTAGAAATTGAATTGTTTACCGCTTTGAATTGTTTTGCGGGTGCTGGGTGCTCCATTTCTATTCGAGTTAGTGGCGGTGGTAAGTTAATACACTATTTGTCACAGTTATAGCACTACTCAACAGCATTTACTTGACAATTCATTGTCCACTAGACGAGCCACGAAGGTAAGTTTTGCGTAGGTATGTTCAGTTGTGTGAAAGTATTGTGCGTTACAACTACTATTAAGAATATCACAAAGAAAAATTTAAACAACGTGACTTGATTTTGTTGCTTCTTTTTCAATTCAAACAGTTGAGGGGAGTGGTTACTATGGCATTGAATCCCCTTTTCCGTATATGCGTAATTTAGCAACTCAACTTTATTTTAGTAGTTTGAGTAACAACAGTGTAGTTTAAAGCTCGCTCGCCATTTGTGCTTAAGCACACCACTAGTTATAAACCAAAATTGAGGTTTGTATGCGATTTATAAACTCCGAGACACGAGGGCGCAGCCCGAGTGGCGAGGATTTATAAATCGAAATACAAACCTAATGATTTTGGTTTATAACTATTTTATAGCCCAAACATAAACAACGAGCAAAGTACAGCGTTAGCTATCTTAGTAATTGTATTAAAGTACCCAAACTCTTCATTATTCCATTTTGCTTTGATCTGCCTTCTACCATAATTATGGTTGCTAAGAACTATATCAGACTTTTCCCCGCTAATACATTTTCTTACGAGCATACCAGACTGTATCAGATTTATAGTTCTTAACGACAAGCGCGGTCGCTCGGGTAACGGGCTATAAATATATATATATCTGAAATCTCAATTGAACACGACTGAGAGTCAGCTTCGCTCGCTTCGCTCGCTCGCTGAATTAGACCCACAAATTAACTCCGCCAAATCCAGTGCAATTGAAGCGATTATCTATAGCTAGCGTGCCAGTAGGCATCACTGTGGCTTGATGTAAACTAACGAGAAGCCCTCCTCCTTATTTTGAGTAGATAATCAGATACTTGCTGATTCAGGATCCATTGATATACTTAGTCTCGCGTTGCCGACCCTTTACCATTTAAAATAATTGCTCCCATCAATTATTTAAAGAGGTAAAGGGTCGGCAACGCGAGACTATGATGAACTTAGGATTTCAAACTCTCCAACTGTATACAAGTCAGCTACTGGAGATAACAAGCGGAGTATGAGTATTGTCAGGTTAATTTTTTTATTTGGGGTGGGGGAATAGCCTATAGGGGTCCATAGAAAATTTACAAAGACGGGACAAAAAATGTACTAGGTGCGCGGTGTGAAGTCAGTATTGTAGCGCTGCGCGCGGTGCATATGCGCGTTATAACGGATCGACGTAAGTGCGGGCGTGAGCGCCCCAATTCCGTCTCCTAGGATCCGCATTACCGTAATTCAAAGAAGTTTGCAATACAAAATGAAGCTAAACATTTTGTTTATCGTAGGGCTGTCTATTCCATTTTGTCTTTCATATTCCAGGAGAAGAGGGTCTCAGCAAAGTAAGTAGCTAAATATGTGAAAGATGATTGTCCACTATGTACATTATAGTGTCTTTCCACACCAAGTCAGCTAAATTCAGTGGAGAAAAAAATGATAAGGATATGAAGTTCCTCAAAAAATTAGACACCATAAATGATGTGCCACAACATCCCAGGAAGAAAATTTTGCCACAAAGCAAAGATGCCAAGGAGACAGTAATAAGTAAGTTATTTACTACCATTATAAGCTATTTTATGATGTAACATAATTGAAATAATAGTTAGAGACAGAGGTATCCCAGTTGGAATGGCTGAAGAGGCACAGTATCAACGAGATGGTATGTAAATCAAATAATTTTAAACTGAATGCATGTATTGAAAAGCGTATAGCATGAATGGCAAACTATGAGTTTAATAATAGGTGTGGTTAGTCTAAATAGCATTACAAATTGACAATACAGCATTTCAATGGAATAGGTTATAGTATACTTTAGGTACTACATACTGCTCGACACGTTTTATATAAACACAATTTAGATGCGCATCAACGGTGGAGTTAGAGCATTCGTAGCAACACTGTTGCCCCAGAGTTCAACAATAATGCAAGGCCTGGTACAATTATAGTGTGTGGTGAGTGGAGAACTCCAGTCAGTTACCAGTTATAGGTTTACAGCATAACTTTGTAAACCGTGTTAATCCTTCAACTCAACTGGTGCACATGAGCAAAGATATGAAGGAACATGATCTCAAGTAAACAGGATATTATGTTTTATTTATTCATTTATAAATTTTATGTCCTGAGCATTCAGAAAAAGAGACAAACAGCCAAGTTTGGCAATTCGAAAGACCTTCCAAACAAAATGATGTCACTGACTCAAGAAAAGCAAAAATAATAACATGAAGAAAAAAAAACTAGAACTTTGACACTTTGTATACAGTTAGGATGATAAGGAGGAACTAGTAATTCGAACATACTTGCCAGTTGTTTTAGAAGGAAAAGCTCCATGACAAATATTCATTCATTCTCATTCATCACGCTCAAGAAAATATTCTTGATAGATACTAACTGCATATTTTCACTAAAACAGTCAATCCACTACATGCTGAATGAACTAAAAATGACACTAAATATTCTTTAGTGAATACCTAACAAAGTATACTACGCAGGTGCAAAATACTACGCATGTCTAAACCATTAATAAAATAAGCTCATTGCACCAGATATAGTACCTACAACCAACAAGGAAAACAATTTTGAGGGAAGATTTGCCATCCACATCATTATACAAGAAACAAATGGTCATTTAACCCGCTGAGCTTTTGGATTAAGTTACAACAACTAAATTTGCAATACACTGCGCTTATATAGGGGCTTATCCAATATTGTTCTCCTCAAACATTATGTATTCTCTGCAGACAGGTAAATAGCAATCTTAATCCATTTGTCAATAGAACCAAAGTTCCAAGTATGCTGCATGTACTACAGCAGAATGATATGGCATGAGCTTGCATGTGGATTGTGGATAGTCTCTCTCATATGCTTAACGTTATGTCTCACAAATTCATGTGACTGGCTATTGGAAAACTGACCATAATGTCAAAAATAGATTAGAAAGAAGAGGCACTTACCAAAAGGTTATTGCTGGAAGTGTCTCCGTGGGCTAAGCCACGCAATAACTCCATCACAAAAATTAATTAATTATTAATCAAGAGCGATCATGGTTGAAGCATTTGGAGTGATTTCCATGCATGGACTGCTATACTGTTACATAATAATTACTTAATTTTAATGAGAATTTCCCTGGAAAGGACCACATTTTTGGCCAGTTTTTTTTTTGTTTTGTTTTTCTCCAACGGTACGGCGTGTTACTTGTCCAAGAATTCATGCAAACATTAGTTGGTAAGCTTCACTTTTGTCTATAAATGATAGTGCCACATGGAGTGATTTTTATCATAGATACAAACGTTCTGCTAGCACACAGAAAACAAACCAAACTATTTTACCTTTTGTACTTCTCATTAATACATATGTGAAAATTGTCATTGTCTTGTTTTGAATTTCATAAGGGGCATGCAACCGTATGTTCATTAATTGTATCTTTACCCAATAGATGGTGGCAGTAATCAAATGCATGATGAAGAGAAGGAAATAGCACAGGCCATAAACCCCAAAGGAAGAGTGCGGCAAGCACTTTTACTGGCACGGTCTAGCACAATACATGAAAATCAAGGTATACTTGAAGCAGTTTTTCTTTTGTATGTAAAGTGTAATGACTCAATAGTGTAATGGGTCTTCAACATGAAACAATACTTTACTGATAGTAAACATGCAGACAAGCTTTAGTGAAATGTAGAGTTCAAGAGTTGGTTCATTTGCTCATCTTCTACTCAAATTCTGGCACTAGTAATAAAAAAAAAGTTAGAGAGACATAAGAAACATTATTTATGTCGGTTGCAAAGGTAAAGCATAAGAATTACTTCAGGAAATTGAACAAATCAAATTATAGCTCCACCCAATTTGAATAGAGTATTATATCAAACCCTTTTATTGTACTTGGGGTTGTGCTCTAATTTTGTAATTTGTGGCAAGAAAACTCCTAGCAACAACTAGCAAACAAATTTAAAAAAATACTATTAGTAAACACTCCCTCAATCAAATACAAAAGTTTCCATAGTTTAGACCTGACTGTGTCACCGTTAGTTCTGTCACTCTAATTAAGTCTTGCCACCTGCATAATCAGAGCATAGTTCTACAAATACTTAGTATATACTGTCTCCATTCCTTAGATACAGGAGATGACTATGATTACCAGGATTACTACAGTGACCAGTCACAGGAGGACGGCATGTACAGTGACGAGACTCCGCCCACTGACCAACTGGAGGATGAACACCATGAAGAGAAAGATTATGAACCTGAGTCAGAGACAGGGAAAGAAAAAGAAGAAGAAGAAACAACACTGGAAGCAGAGGAATTACATGATTCTGAAGAAGGAGAATATGTAGAGTCTGAAGAAGATTCTGAAGGAGTATCTGCAGCAGCCAATAAAGCAGTTGCTGGAGCAGAGTCTGGATCTGAGCCTGATGTAGACCACCTTACTGATGCACAACTTATCAAAGTATCTGAGGAAGTACCAGAACCTCGATTGGAACCACTCGAAGACTGGAACTATTTGAAAATTAGAGACCTGCTCTCACAGCTGAATAATGCCTTGTATGCTTACTCCAACAAGCTCACCAAAGATATACTGAAAGGAAAAGTGTTTCAAACCAAATCCATTGACTGCACTACAAAGTATTCTACCCTCTTTTCTGAATGTAAAAGTATAATCCAAGATAAAATTACTTTGCAACAGGAACTGGATGACTTGAGAAATAAATATACTTCACTAGAACAAGTTCTAGCCAAAATTAAAGACATCAACGAAGATAACCGGCAGACCATTGATAAATTAAGAGCCAAGAGAGATCAGTGTGTGCGGGACGATGCTGAAAAAGTCAAAACCATCAACAGCTTAAGAAGTCGAGCAGTTGAGCTGAGAAGAAGACTTGCCAGATTTAGAGGAAGCATTAAACAATGAAAGCAGTTGTAGCCATGTATACAGTAGTACTATAAAATAGGTAGTCCATTTCTTGTGTTATAGCTACAATTGGAATTACTCCAATTGTTATGTTTCAAAATACTTTGAAATTCATATGTACAGTTTTAAATTATGAGTTTGTTTAACTTCTATAGTTTTTTTTTAACCTACTTAAGTCTAGAACAATAATAGGTCTTTTAATATTATTGAGGGAAATTGTTGGCGGGGGGGGGGGGGGGGGGGGGGGGTTAAGAAAGGGTATAGGTTATAGTTATAAACCAAAATTGAGGTTTGTATGCGATTTATAAACTCCGAGACACGAGGGCGCAGCCCGAGTGGCGAGGATTTATAAATCGAAATACAAACCTAATGATTTTGGTTTATAACTATTTTATAGCCAAAACATAAACAACGAGCAAAGTATAGCGTTAGCTATCTTAGTAATTGTATTAAAGTACCCAAACTCTTCATTATTCTATTTTGCTTCGATCTGCCTTCTACCATAATTATGGTTGCTAAGAACTATATCAGACTTTTCCCCGCTAATACATTTTCTTACGAGCATACCAGACTGTATCAGATTTATAGTTCTTAACGACAAGCGCGGTCGCTCGGGTAACGGGCTATAACTAGAAGTTAAAATTATTAGGGTCACGTTTTACTTTAGGTCCTACATTGAGCGACGCTCGCGCGCTCAGCCCCTCAGAACGTGCGTCTAACAAACTATGCTTAAATTCAGCAGGCAACAATTGTCTGGTTAAAGGGAATTGGAGCAGCATTAAAGAATAGTGCTAACTGTAATAAGTGTGGCAGTGTATGCAACTTTGTCATCAAGAAGGGGTTTTATTGCTGGAGATGCCCCAAGTCTGGATGCCAATCTGTAATTTCCATGAGAGATGGGAGTTTTTTTTCTGGTAGCCATTTGAAGCTGAATGAGATAGTGGAAGTTTTTTACTGGTGGGCTTGTGAAGCTTCAGTATTCAATAAATTTTGTGGATCCAACCACTGGGGCACACACTCAAACTATTGAAGGAACTTGTCACAGGTGAAATTCATGATGCGAAAAAGAGGTGTCATGAACACAAGTGATGACTTGTTTGACACATACTTACCTGAATATTTGTGGAGAAGAAAGTTTAAAAATGATGATCCTTCTTTAAAAATGTATGAGCATGTAAAGTAACAATACCCACTTTAATCAACCAATTTTGGTTCTATATAACCCTTATATCTTACTTAATATCACTTTGACGCCATCAATCTTATAGCTGAACCCGATCAATTGTAAGGTGACGCGCTCACAAGGTGACGCGATAGTCTCGCAGGCCAGACCCTTTACCCAATATGAAGAGAAAGAAAGGGTCTGGTCAAGTTCACGGATGCGTTTGGTCTCACTGGTCCCGGAATTTCTCGGACCGCCGGTTCACTATATAAACAGAGACGTTCGCGCGCAAATTTAGCTTGGTTTCTATGGAACTGTAGGAATGAATTGCTGCTTATGCCAGAAACTTCTTGCAACGGACTTTCCATAGCCTGTTAGTAATGTATCCCGATTGCTTCCAACTGTTTCTCCTTCAGTGTAAGTCCGAATACTCGAGCACTCTCCGCCACCGCTGCAGTTACATCCATGTCGACAGTAATTTCAGCGCGCTAAAATCACCTGAACCATGATTACCGCGTAATCAAAGCTATATTACCGCAGTGGTTACACTTGTGCTGACAGTGCAAGACCAAACGCATACGTGAACTTGACCAGACCCTTTCTTTCTCTTCTTATTGGGTAAAGGGTCTGGCCCGCGAGACTAGTGACGCGACGCGATGCGCTCAATGTAGGACCTAGGACCTAAAGTAGAACGTGACCATTATTAGTAGTAAATATTTGTCTGGTATTGTATGCTTGTTCCTTGAGTAACTAATTATGCAGGGTCAATAGTCTGTTTCTAGGCACTGTCACAGAGGGTCCTGGGCTTGATTAAAAAGAAAGAAGTAAACTTATGGTAAGTGAGGCTGGTCTATAGCTAGTATACAACATATGCATCATCTGAAAAATACTTGACCAAGAGATAGACTAGTTTAGGAGGATAAGAATGTAAAAGCAGTTCATGCTCGCTTAATGGTCTTCGCAAAAATTTAGTAGCAGGATATTTCGCGCTAGCGTCATCAGTGAAAATTGCGCGCGCGCACCCACCCGCCTGTGCGGTGTTTCCGGTGGCGATGGGTGTGGTTTACAAGAACTAATCTGTTATTAACAAAACAAACTAAGATGGCAGCACTCCCACGATCTAAGGTTGACCGTCGGATGGATCCCTCTCCCGTAGCTTCAGTAGTGAGCAGCGAGTACCACTCCACCTATACCCCAGGTAAGAGTCACTGTACGCTGCAAGTTAGCGTTAATTTTGCCCTTAGCAAGACTGTTTGCTTAGGGGGCATGTGACTTGTAGAAGGCATTTCATAGTTGACCTTTAATGGCTGTACTTAGCAACGAGTGGCTAGTAATGGTGACTCCAACCTGCAAGACTAGTAATAAATATGGTCCAGGGGAGGTGTGAAAATGTTCATAGAAACTGATTGAGCTGAATTCCAGTGAAGAGACTGTCTTTACTGATGTGTGGAGTCAGTTTAACAGACTAATGGACAGCTGGTATAGGCATAGTGTATTTCCTTGTCATGTGTATGGTACCGGGTGGTAAGGTAGGCAAATATACAACTTCTCCTCTCCCATAAGCAATACTTGCAGTATTGTGCTCACCCACGAATGGGAGGGGACACATTCTACACATGCACTGCACACAGTTACTTCTGAGATGAGTGTGTAAGCTTGTTATATTGGAGTATAACTAGTGCAGGGATAGCAAGCCTAGCTAGTAGTTGCAATTCAAATAATAACTAGTCAATAAATTTTCGATCCGATAAAAAAATTACTAAAAATCTGTACTGAAAACTACATGTAGTTGTTTAACACTGTAGGCTACATTAGTTTAGTTCACCTGAAGTTAATGTTTCAGCTCTTATGATTATGCATCAATTAACAGTTAATTTAAGATAATTACTACAAAGCAACTTTCTTGCCTCCATTTTCTTAAGGTAACTTCAATGTAAGCACTAAGACAAAAAAAAAAAAAGAGTTACAAGTGTACCAGCAACAGAAGACATTAGTTGTTCCTACTGAGTACCAGTAGCAGTTGACAACTAATAAGCTCTCAGTTCTTCTGGTAAGAAGTTTTCAATACAGTAGACCCTCAGTTATCCGAACCCCGTTTATCCCAACTCTCGCTAATCTGAACTACAATTTTTTGGAATTATAATGATATTCATTGGAATTTTGCTGTGCATTAAATAGATAAGAGATTAAGACCCCATTCAAAATGACTTATTTCGAATATCCGAACATTTCAAATATCCGAACAACCCTCGGTCCTGAGGTGTTCGGATAATTGAGGGTCTACTATATATTGAAAGACTCGATACAAACTGAAATTGAGGTAAGAGAGTAATTCTGTATTTGATTGGTAATATTAATGGTCAACTACTTGTAACTGGAAAAAAAAGCATAGTTCAGTTTAAGTCTAGAGATGTCTTATTTTCTCCGTCTTCGAACAAACATGGCAATGGAGTGATGATATCCAGTGATGTTCACAAGACAAGACTTTTATACTCCAGTAAATAATTCTCCATGTCAGTCTTCTTTGGACTTCTGCAGGCAATTGGAAGGGAATAATACAGGGGAATAACATTTTTATCCATGGCTGTTACCATAGCAACTATGGTATTAATATATTTATACCATAAACACTGCGGTAACAGTTAAAAAAATGTTATTCCCTGGTAAGTTTCCCACTGGTGTTGTATGCGGGATCAGGACGATTGTCAGCAATAATTAGGAAATTTCGCCATCACCAATAATTAAATTATTCCTCCTTAGTCAAGCCCCTCCTCTTGCTGGTTTAGCCCCCCTCCTCTTGCTGGTCCACCCCCTCCTCTTGCTGATCCACCCCTCCTTCTTGCTGGTCCAACCCCTCCTCTTGCTGATCCAACCCCTCCTCTTGCTGATCCAGCCCTTCCTCTTGCTAATGCAGCCCCTCCTCTTGCTGGTCCAGCCCTTCCTCTTGCTGATCCACCCCTCCTCTTGCTGATCCAGCCCTTCCTCTTGCTAATGCAGCCCCTCCTCTTGCTGGTCCAACCCCTCCTCTTGCTGATCCAGCCCTTCCTCTTGCTAATGCAGCCCCTCCTCTTGCTGGTCCAGCCCTTCCTCTTGCTGATCCACCCCTCCTCTTGCTGATCCAGCCCCTCCTCTTGCTGATCCACCCCTCCTCTTGCTAATGCAGCCCCTCCTCTTGCTGGTCCAACCCCTCCTCTTGCTGATCCACCCCTCATGCTGGTCCAACCCCTCCTCTTGCTGGTCAAGCCCCTCCTCTTGCTGGTCCAGCCCCTCCTCTGGTTGAGGCAGGCAATACGTCCAGCTGGCAGGAGTGAGATGAGTGATCTTGAGGCAATATAGCTAGCAGAAGTTGGGGTGAAGGTGTCAATGGGAATTAGCGGGGCACTAGCTGTACTGGTCCTATCATAGATACTTATTGTTTGTAGAAGTCCACATCGTAGAGAATAGGATGTGAGCTAGTCATGAATATTGTTATTGACTCCTAATTAGGTGATTACCATGGCGACAATGCCTCGTCTGTGATTGTTGACTCTAATTTGGTGATTGCCATGGCGACAGTGCCTCATCTGTGATTGTTATATTGACTCCTCTAATTAGGTGATTACCATGGCGACGATGCCTCATCTGTGAGCAACAGTCCGACAAGTTTCCACACGCCCAACAATGCAGAGGACAGCGACTACCAGGACAACCTGGAGGCGGTGAGTGGGAGGGGCAGATAGAAGTGGGTGGGGATAGAAGAGGGAGGCGGAGCAAAATAGTGGATGGCGATGTGTGGAGCTAAATATGAGTGGGTGGGAAAATTATGAGTGGGTGGTGGGCGGAGTTTTGGGGAGTAAAACAGATAAAGTACAACGTAATTGGTGAGCGAGTGAAGCGAGCGAGACACTCTCGAGGTAACGGGGGTGTTTGTTTGTTTATTTATGTGTGTGGACGTACTAATGTCATTTTGTACTTTGACCCTCACATTTTTGTGTTTGCTTTGTGGTCTACCCTTTCTAGCGATCCCGTATTATTCAAAGGACAAAGGAATTAATTTTTACCCCTTCACATTAGATTGTTTGTGAATGACACAAGACGCACTTAAGTTTTAAAAACTCACTGTTAGATTCAACACTGTGTAGTAATTCTTTATTGCTTTTTTGAGTTGCTAAATGTTATGGTGAATGGTTACTATGGTATTTAACCCTTTACCAGAAGTTTGTTTTTTTTAAACTCGGCCTTTTTAGCAGCTGCGAGTGTTTGTTGTCAAAAGCTACTGCTAATTCAGATAGTCAGAGACTACAGAAAATACCAGTACTCGGGGAATTGAGGTAAGAAATTAGTTCCGTATTTGTTAGCTAAAGTATATAATGGTCACAACGGCTACATACTTACACTTTTAGAAAGGGACTGATATATTCTAGGGACTGATAGATTCTATTGAAGTTTTTGTTTGGGCATAGGCTCACTCGCCCTTTGTGCTCAAGCACATCACTAGTAATAATTGCATTGAGACAATAATTTATCATAGATCATCATTACGTAGAATGTGTGTGGCAGAGTGGGTGTGGTTAGGTGGGTGTGGTGAGGTGGGTTTAATTAGTGGATTGGTTAGAGCGGACTATAAGTGGCCAGTGTGTGTGTGTGAATTAGGTGGTCGGTATTTGTTGATTAGGTGGACTACGCCCTCGGTTCATCGCCACCAGATGAGAGACAGTCATCATTCTACTCAGACGGGAGACCACACCCTCAGGGTCCAGATGACAGTGATGATGATGATAGTAATGACGAGGCTGGATATGTGACAGCCACCCAGCCAGTAACCCAGAGGAGGTTTGTTGATCCTTACCAACCCAAATTGCTTCTTGCTGAAGACGATGTCAAGCCTACAGAAGAGAAGCTGCAACTCAGCAATGGATATGGTAAGGTGTGGCTTGTTCGGACATGGCCGCACAGGTAGACAAATTTCAGTAGTGTGAGAGAGCGGGGCTATGTACTTATAACTTGTGTAACAATATGGAGGAAGCTTTAGTTGGAGGGGGGAAGGAAATTTTTCTTTGGGGAGGGAGAAACAGAGGAGGGAGGAGTCTCAGTGTTCCACCTTCTGTATCAACACTGCTAGATGTGTGTGTGTGTGTGTGTGTGTGTGTGTGTGCAGAGCCTCGAGACAGAACCAGGATGACCAGTCCAGACGATCACGAAGGTAAGCAGGTGTACTGACCTGTCACTATGACAACAGTGTGTCCGAATTTTGAGCAGATTTATTTGGATTTGCTCACAGCTCTTATAAAATAGATGTGTGTGTGTGTGTGTGTGTAGAACTCCATCGAGAGCATCATCACTCTAAGAGAAGAAAGAGAGAGAGACACCACAGCAGAGAGGCAGAGCGCACGCCATTGCTGCGTGGTGAGAATGGCTCTCTAGTGGACAGAGATAATGAAGACTCAACTTGCTGTGTTGTGCTGTGAATTGCGTGTTTGTATGTGCTTTTTATTACTAATTGTGGGAGTGTGCCATGTTAATGTGTGTGGTAACCATGGCTACACGTCCACGCCTCATTCTTCGCGAACAGCCTGAAGGCCTATTCATACTGGTATATCAATTCATGTTAATTTTTTTGCACTATGTCAATGTTTCCTTATCTACAAGAGGTGGGCATTAATTTGATAATTCCCATTACCTCATGCTTGAATAAACATGTTTTCAAACAATGAGAAGAACTAGAAGTGTCAGAATGAATGAATGAATGAATGTTGAACTATCTGTCAATTTAAAGCCAGCAATCTGATCACATACACACAACGTCTGGACTATCAGAGAGTGTCTTACATTTACATTCAACTGATACCAGTTCTTTGTAACAATGGCAGGGTAATGTCCAGATAACTTTGTTCAGACTCCCTTCCCTCCTCGAACTAGTACCAGTTCTCTAGTACTGTGTAGCAAATCGGCACATGTTGTGTGCATACAAATCACATTCATTGTGTCAGTGTTAACTTTCTCTTTTTAAAAACATTTAAAACTGTTATCAAGTGCAGAACATCTCGTGCTACTGGAGAGTTAAGTGATAAAATTCTACATAGGTATAGTCCTGGTGGGTGTGGTCTATTAAGTGGGTGTGGCCAGTGAATCTCGTACCATGTACAGGTCTTGGTAGAAGCCATTGAAGTCCAGCCTGGCAACCATCCCCCGAACCTCAGGAGGCCCACGGTTATAGAGCCAGTCCAGTAACTTCACCAGTTCACTCTTGAACTTCTGCTCACAGCTTCCCACCATGTCCGCCACACTCCCGGGAACTACTTCCTCAGACAGCAGTCGGGAACGCCCACTCTTAGCTGAGGTGTGAGTGACCTTGTGACCTCTGGCGGTCTGTATATGTCTGGTAAAGGACAGACAAATGTCTAGCAGTCGACTAGTAATGATCAGCACTTCACGATTACTCAATAAACAGTCTCTCAAACACACGTCCAAGAAGTCGTTGTGGAGAAGAATGACGTCATCAATAGTGGACGCAGAGCGTAGGGATGTTTCAAGCCCCGCCCACATCGGTTCCAACACTTCACATGTCACATAGTACTGTAGATTTTGCACGTAATTTAGCATTCGCTGAAGGAGAGAGAAGGCGGAGGAATACCTGAAGAAACAAACCATACCAAGATTTATTGACTCTGATGCCTAAGAACAGAAGAGAGCACTGGACTGCTGGGGTTTATTTTACAAATACTGATAATCTAGCTCGGGGAATCCTTGAAACAATGCACACCTACAAGTCTAGTCTAATAATCTGATAGCTAACACAGCTTTAGAGTAATGTGACTGGCATCTCTAGTCATGTGACTGGCATCTCTAGTCATGTGACTGACACCTCTAGTCATGTGACTGGCACCTTTAGTCATGTGACTGACACCTCTAGTCATGTGCCTGTCCCCCCCCCCCCCCCCCCCCCCCCCCGTGGCCAACTTTCTGAATCACATGATCAAAATAAACAGACCTTCAGTCAACACTCCAAGCCCCACCCATTGCCCCTCCCACTCACCATGAGTTACAGTTGAGTGCAGAAGCCTTGGCTGACTTGCATGTGGTCCAGGTAGAGCACAACTCTCTCTCCACGTGTCTGCAGTAAAACAAGTGGCGGAACAACATCTGGTACCGATACAGACACTTGCGGCTGATGACCAGGGACAACGGCCACTTCACTTTGTAGTCCAGACAGAACGCCTCTACACCCGACAGACTGGTCTCATCACCATGGGGACGGTCCACGGCAGAGGGCGGCTCCTTACCCAACATCTGGGGTTGTATGGCTATGATGAAGACCAGCTGTGAGACCAGGTCAAACTGCCAGAGTTTAGTGCAAACATTATCTTTGTACGGGTCGTGATCCGCCAAACTCGTGCGAAGAGCTAGTTCTAGCAGAGACTCCAACCTCTGGGGCAAGATCTCTCCCACTGGCTTGGTCAGCTCCTCCCGGGCCATGTCCATGAAGTGCACCAGCAAATCTCCTTGGTCAACAAGGAAGTAGTGCTTGATAGAACGCAAGTGACCCAGTAAGTCCTCTTTCTTCATGACTAGTTCCAACAGACTCTCACTGGCAAATGCATATGCTGAATGAATTGTGTTTGTGTAGCCTCCTTCTTCTTGATGATAGGAGAGCTGCCTGTCGCCATGGTAATCCATGCCACTCCCCCCACACTCACTCATTACGTTCAGGTACTTTCCAGTACGCAGGATCTTCTCAGCCAACTGTAACCATGGATACACAACACAAGAACTAATCAACAGATCTGCTGGTCATGTGATATAGCTTGCCTTTAGAGAGTAAAAAAAAATGGACTGCTACTATGGGGGCGTGGTGTGTGGGAGGTGTTTAATTAGTGAGTCCTCACATGAGAGTTGGGTTAACTAAATATACAGACTAGTGATGTGCTTCTGCACAAATGGTGAGCAAGCTGGTCTAGCTGAAGTAATGCCACATAAAGACTAGCCTATAATTCATAAGTCAGTGACCTGGTAAAGGGTGGTTATGAACATCACATCTCGTAGCTTTAAGAATGGGCCACACCTCTAGCAAGCCACTTAAATTACAACAAACAGCTGGAATTGTTTCTTCAAATGGAAGAAATCATAGAATGTTAACAGCTGATTCTTTTAGTCCAATGTTTGCTGTTTTGTGCTATTCTTTAGCTGAGCAGTAATAGTGACACAATATTCCACACAGTTACTCACTGGATAGACCAGCACTAGACTTTGTACTCTCTCCGTGACTTGACTATTACAACGGATAAGAACACTACTGTTGTGTAGGTGTGTAGCTATGACAACCAGTGCATTAGTCAACAGATAACTTGCCACCACCACAGATTGGAATAGAAAATGAACTCCGCTAAGTTTGTAAGACGTAACTGTGAACGTGCCTTATCTTCTGTCTCTGTAGCTCTTGGACGTCCAAGAGCTACAGAGACAGAAGATGAGGCATGAGGACCTAGTTTTACTTCTTGTGCCCGCGCTAATATTTACATTATAAAGTACCTCCGGGGGTGGACACACATTGACCTCTTTGAACTTTGACCCTACACATATACATCATACCAAATGAGGGGCTCCCTTCGCTCAAGCTGAGACCTTTGACCTTAAACAGAATAGTGTTACATTGCCTTATTCTTTACAACTCTCGTGTATACCTGCCCTTTACCTGTTCCAGAAAGGTAGGTATGTTGTCTTGGTTGATGGTGTATCTGAGTTCCCAGTACGTATCGTTATACTCCACACGGAGTCTGTCCTTCACCATGGAAACATCTTCAACCACCATGAACTCTCTATAGGGGTCGCGAACTTCCCCTCTGAAGACCCAGCCTCCCAGCATCTCAAAAAACGGTCTGCAAGCTGCACTAGCCAAATGCAGTAAGAGCTGTTGACTCCGAGCATCTCCCGAATAACTCCCCGTCAGCTTGTGAAGAGCACTCAACGTCTTGCCTCCTCGACACTTGCCCTTAGCAACTGCCGTGGCAACCCGAGCCAACAGGGACATCGTGTCCAGTGAAGGCTGTACGTAGAACCACAGCTTCTGAAGACTCAAGTCGCCATGACGATGCTCTGTCTCTAACTGAGCAGAGACAAGCCGATATTCTTTGACCACGCCCCTCATGGCCCCAGCTAGAGCTTGGTTTACAAGACCATGAGAATAAGAAATGGTATGGTCCAGAAACCCAGCAACAGTAGAGTAATCCACCACCAGTGGGAGGAGCCTGTCCACCAGAGAGTTGAGGGCGGGGTCTAGAGAGTCGTCAACAGAAAACGTGCGATGTCCAGCAAATGTCCCACCAATTCCGTCCTTTGGAACTATAGGCAGCTGGTTTGAACTAATGAACCTAAACACACGCACACAAACATACATACATACATACATACACACACAAACAAACATACATACACAAACATACAGAACTATCCGTGGGGAGCCAATTACAATCATTGGACTAGCTCCTCCTACTAATTATCTCTCAGTGGACACACCCATCATTGCCCCTATCATGTAAGCCCTAATTGACACATCCCTCATCTATGAACCCCTCCCACCAGATACCTCACTGGCCCCTCCTACCAGACACATCCTGCTAACCCCTCCCACCACATACCCTGCTAGTCCCTCCCACCAGACCAGCCTCTTTAGCCCCTCCCACTAGACACACCTCCCATTTACTCCATTCATAAGGTATAAGAAATCTTGAATGACTGCTTTTTCTTGCATGGCAACTGGCAGTGATTTCAATGCCACACCTCCAGCTCCTTCATCAGCCACACCCCCTTTAGCAAGAGTGAAGTCACTGGATAGATATTCTCTCTTGTGCACCCACGATGGCAACTGTGGCACGCCAGTCTCCTCCTAACACACACACACACACACACACAATAAAATGTTCATCTCATCTGACTGATCTTGTCACACTACCTGTGGTATCATACTGTGATGTCCCTTTACCAACTGCCTATAATATATCGTTTAACCATTCTTAAGTAGAACAATCAGTTAGAAAGTTATTTAGCCTTTACTAAACCTGATCAGTCACACTCACACTAGCTAGACTGTCCCTTTACCAGACTTACAACAGTCTGTTTGAGCTTCTCTTTCTCGTGGTCCTGAGCTATCGTTGTTAACTTGCTCAACTGTCCTCTCAGGAGCATCACCTGCTCACGCGACATGACTTCACCTGGAGTATTCACACACATACATCACCACACACACACACATCACCATACCACACACATCACCATACCACACACACACACATACAACACACACATCACCATACCACACACACACACATACAACACACACATCACCATACCACACACACACACATACAACACACACATCACCATACCACACACACACACATACACACCTTGTTCTGGTAGCTGAACAGTTATACCATCCACGACATTCAGGACCTTCACATTCGACTTATCCTCCACATCTTCCTTCTCTGGTCCATACACGCGACTCAAACTACTCAGCATTTCTTTGTCGTCTGTTATCTTGGACAGCAGATACACTAGAGGATCGAGGTTGCGGGCCTGACGAATCTTCAACTCATCATACTTCTTCAAAAACTCTTCCCTTTGATCAGTATACTCCACTATCTTCCTCTTTGCTGTGTGTGCACTCACCTAAAGCAACAAAGACAGTCATCAGCTCATCCTCCTCCAATACATCATACCAATTTTGCTAATCTACCTCCATAGTGTGTGTGTGTGTGTGTGTGTGTGTGTGTGTGTGTGTGTGTTGCCACCCTACTCTAAGTAACACTCAACACTGGTGCCACTTGGATGTCTTGGGATGAGTTAATGATTGAATGTGAGATGTGCCAAGAGTTCGACTAGGAACATTCATTGTGTGGTAAAGGGTCGTCTTTCGCCTCTATCCTCATTACCTGGGTTGTTATGTAGGGAGTTCGGTTCTTGTTGAGGGTCGTCACTAGCTCGTCTACATTAGCTATCTTGTTGCTGCCAGCTCCGAATATGGATACAAGCTCTGATACTAAGTTGTGCAGCTTGAACTCGTGGGGATAGCCGCTGTAGGATTCCCCTCTACCGCCAGCTATTCGTACCCCTGATCTCGCTGTCACCCGAACCTCAGCCATTTTCTCAGACCAAGCAGCGTTTAAGCTTTTATCACATGAAGTTCAAGATGCAAGCATGGAAACTCCAATGAGTCAGATGCCTAATTTACCGGGTAAAACATCGTCAATATCAAATGTTTCTGTCATGGAGTAAATAATGCACACTCGATCACTTTACCACATTAGACCGCCTGCAAAGCCAGTGTTGCTATTTATAGGACCTTAATTGTTTCTATTTATAGTAGCGAGCGCTTGCACTGCGCGCTCCGCGGGTTGGTTGGCTAGCATATAAAGAGGAAAATTGTGCTAAAGATAGTTACTGCATTTGTTATTGTTGTCTGGTGCGTTTTATTTCGGTGTCGCGGTTAGTCCGGCTTTAGGTTATATACTCGGTCTTAGTTTAGTGCGCAGCTTTAGTATGGCAGATTGTTTGGAGGCTCAGGACTCCATCCCGGTCAGCGAGGATTGGGGCAGTGATGAGGAAGACTACGGCTGTTATTACGGTGAAGATGATGACGACGTAGACGTTCTTGCTGAAGGTGCTAAATTGTATTTGTGGTAAATGTGTGTCTCCGACTAACATTGTAATAACTCTGTACCTTACTCTATTCTATGGCTTTCTGTTTACGTGGGAGAGTACAAGTGGTAGTTAATTATATTCATTACTTTATGTGGTAAAGTGTTAGTCTGGTAGAAGAAGGAGTTGTGGTCTAAGTGGGAATGTGTGTGTAGATGAGGAGGGGCCTCAAGATGCTTCATTCCAGCGAGATCCAGAGCATTATGGGTTTGCGTGTCTGTCTACGGAGGAGGCATGGAACTTCTTGGACTCTCAAGCCAGAGACGCTGGTAGAGAGGTCAAGGTGAGAGTTCTAATATTCTTCTTCTTTGTGTAAATTTATATATAAACGTGTATACAGTTGGAAGTGTCTTTCTCGCGTATGCTTCTGCATCATTTAAAGTGGGATACAAAAGAACTCACTCAGAGGTACGTGACTGACTGTTGAAGTGGGTGTGGTTTGATAGACTGTCTCTCGCAGCATTGAAACATTTGTATGTTGGTGGGTGTGGTTCAGGTATCGTGTGGAGGGTCATGATTTGTTGGCCAGTGCCCGATTAGAGTCTAGTAGTGCTGAAGGTCACAGTAAAGCAGTCACTCTCCTCAGTGAATGTCCGATATGCCTATGGCCAGTGGATGGCAGCCGACAACTCCACAAACTACAATGTGGCCACACCTTCTGTCACCAGTGCTGGTTAGACTACGTCATATCACGTGTGTCAGAGGGCGTGTCCACAGGTAAATTAGCACTGTGTGTGTGTAAATGTGTTATGATATGGTGTGTGTGTGTGTGTGTGTGTAGGAATCGAGTGTCTGCAGTGTAGTACTCTGGTAGGTCTGGAGTATGTCCAGCAGATTCTGTCCTCTCGCTCAGATGTGTTGAGTCGGTTTCTTCGTTTCTCCCTCAGTGACTATGTCTTGTCTCACACCTTGCTCCGTTGGTGTCCTGGACCGGACTGCTCTATTATATTCTCTGTACTGTCACCTCAGACAAAGAAAGTCACGTGTTCTAAATGCAGCACATCATGTTGGTAAGTGAAGGAAGACTTAGTGACTAGTTTACTTTTATCTATGACGATGTATTAAGTGGTTTCTATTTATTTGCATGTGGGCGTGGCTTGCTACCTCTCGGTGTGATCTTGATTGGGTGTTAGTTTCTCGTGTGGAGAAGTCTATCATTGTCCTACACGTAAGTCTACATGAATGTCATGTGACTTCCAGCATGTGTCACATGACTGCCAGCTGTGTCATGTGACTGCCAGCTGTGTCATGTGACTGCCAGCTATGTTTACTCATGTTCCATGTATTGCCTCCCATGTAGCGTGCAACCAGTACAAGGAATGGATGACAAAGTGTCAAGATGACACTGAAACAGCAAACTACATTATTGCCAACACTAAAGATGTAAGACCACACCCACTTATCCTATCAGTGCCTTACTGTTGCTATGTTGCTATGTAGTGTCCGAAGTGCCACACCTCCATAGAGAAAAATGGTGGATGCAACCACATGGTTAGTAGAAGGGAAAGGGAGAGGCTAGGTGGAGTAAGAGAAAGGGCATGAGTAGTAAGCATGTGTTGTTGTTGTTGTTTGTCTAGAGTTGTTCTCAGTGTCGTGCAGACTTCTGTTGGATGTGTCTCGGACGTAAGTGTAGTAGTAGCTCATTTACTAGCCAGTCATAAGTGTAGTAGTAGCTCATTTACTAGCCAGTCATAAGTGTAGTAGTAGCTCATTTACTAGCCAGTCATAAGTGTAGTAGTAGCTCATTTACTAGCCAGTCATAAGTGTAGTAGTAGCTCATTTACTAGCCAGTCATAAGTGTAGTAGTAGCTCATTTACTAGCCAGTCATAAGTGTAGTAGTAGCTCATTTACTAGCCAGTCATAAGTGTAGTAGTAGCTCATTTACTAGCCAATCATAAGTGTAGTAGTAGCTCATTTACTAGCCAATCATAAGTGTAGTAGTAGCTCATTTACTAGCCAGTCATAAGTGTAGTAGTAGCTCATTTACTAGCCAGTCATAAGTGTAGTAGTAGTTCATTTACTAGCCAGTCATAAGTGTAGTAGTAGCTCATTAATAGCCAGTCATAAGTGTAGTAGTAGTTCATTTACTAGCCAGGGTCATATTGTATAGTAAGTAGCTCATTTACTACCATCATAGTGTAGTAGTGAGCTCATTTACTAGCCCGCATAAGTGTAGTAGTAGCGCATTTACTAGCCAGTCATAAGTGTAGTAGTACTCATTTCCTAGCCAGTCATAAAAGTGTAGTAGTAAGCTCATTTGACTAGCCAGTCATAAGTGTAGTGTAGCTCATTTACTAGCCAGTCATAAGTTCGTATAGCTCATTTACGACCAGTCATAAGTGGGGTAGTAGTAGCTCATTTACTAGCCAGTCAAAGTGTAATAGTGCTCCTTTACTATCCAGTCATAAGTGTAGTAGCTCATTACTAGCCAGTCATAATGGTATAGTAGCTCATTTACTACAGTCATAGTATAAGTAGTAGCTCCTTTACTAGCCAGTCATAAGTGTAGTATGTAGTCTCCATTTACGTAGCCGTCTAAGTGTAGTTTACTCATTTACTAGCCAGTCATAAGTGTAGTAGTAGCTCATTAGTAGCCAGTCATAAGTGTAGTAGTAGCTCATTAGTAGCCAGTCATAAGTGTAGTAGTAGCTCATTAGTAGCCAGTCATAAGTGTAGTAGTAGCTCGTTAATAGCCAGTCATAAGTGTAGTAGTAGCTCATTTACTAGCCAGTCATAAGTGTAGTAGTAGCTCATTTACTAGCCAGTCATAAGTGTAGTAGTAGCTCATTTACTAGCCAGTCATAAGTGTAGTAGTAGCTATGTTTAGTTCTCAGGTTTCCATTGTTTCTGTTGTTGTTGTTGTCTCCTGTAGCCTGGAAGGACCACAATGGCTACTACAACTGTAGCAAGTACAAGGAAGTGAAAGAAGATGTAAACAAAGCAAGACAAGCTTTAGAGAAGTATCTGTTCTACTACCAGAGGGTACGTTTACTAGAAGACAGGCTAATCCTAAAGATGGCCAGAGAGTGAGGCTAGTTCTAGAGATGGCCAGAGAGTGTGGCTAATCCTAAAGATGGCCAGAGAGTGAGGCTAATCCTAAAGATGGCCAGAGAGTGAGGCTAATCCTAAAGATGGCCAGAGAGTGAGGCTAATCCTAAAGATGGCCAGAGAGTGCGGCTAATCCTAAAGATGGCCAGAGAGTGAGGCTAATCCTAAAGATGGCCAGAGAGTGAGGCTAATCCTAAAGATGGCCAGAGAGTGAGGCTAATCCTAAAGATGGCCAGAGAGTGAGGCTAATCCTAAAGATGGCCAGAGAGTGAGGCTAATCCTAAAGATGGCCAGAGAGTGAGGCTAATCCTAAAGATGGCCAGAGAGTGGAGGCTAATCCTAAAGAGGCCCAGAGTGAGGCTAATCCTAATGGCCAGAGAGTGAGGCTTAATCCTAAAGATGGCCAGAGAGTGAGGCTAATCCTAAAGATGGCCAGAGAGTGCGGCTAATCCTAAAGATGGCCAGAGAGTGAGGCTAATCCTAAAGATGGCCAGAGAGTGAGGCTAATCCTAAAGATGGCCAGAGAGTGAGGCTAATCCTAAAGATGGCCAGAGAGTGAGGCTAATCCTAAAGATGGCCAGAGAGTGAGGCTAATCCTAAAGATGGCCAGAGAGTGAGGCTAGTTCTAGAGATAAATCTGTAAAATCCTATGTGATCAGGTATTGTAGACATATATTATATTTAGAGGGAATCACTGACCAAAAAACGCAAAAAAAGTTAAAACACCAAACGTTTCAGCTACGGACTGTAGCCTTCATCAGTGGTAATGATTCAAAAATGAATAAATAGTTACTATGACAGGTGAAAGCCTAAGGGTGGTACATGTTAAAGCACTTGGTGGTAACCATGAGTCCTGAGGGTTAGCTATTTGGTTTTGTTTTGTTTGTATGTTTCACTAGGCTACTATAAACTTGAGGCATCCTTCATCTCTGTTGATCTTGCTCCCTTCAGTTTTAATGTACCATGATTCCAAATAACAACGAGGGTAAAACTGAAGGGAGCAAGATCAACAGAGATGAAGGATGCCTCAAGTTTATAGTAGCCTAGTGAAACATACAAACAAAACAAAACCAAATAGCTAACCCTCAGGACTCATGGTTACCACCAAGTGCTTTAACATGTACCACCCTTAGGCTTTCACCTGTCATAGTAACTATTTATTCATTTTTGAATCATTACCACTGATGAAGGCTACAGTCCGTAGCTGAAGCGTTTGGTGTTTTAACTTTTTTGTGTTTTTTGGTCAGTGATTCCCTCTAAATATAATATATAGTTCTAGAGATGGTCAGAGAGTGAGGCTAGTTCTAGAGATGGTCAGAGAGTGACGCTAGTTCTAGAGATGGTCAGAAAGTGAGGTTAGTTCTAGAGATGGCCAGAGAGTGAGGCTAGTTCTAGAGATGGCCAGAGAGTGAGGCTAGTTCTAGAGATGGCCAGAGAGTGAGGCTAGTTCTAGAGATGGCCAGAGAGTGATGCTAGTTCTAGAGATGGCCAGAGAGTGAGGCTAGTTCTAGAGATGGCCAGAGAGTGAGGCTAGTTCTAGAGATGGCCAGAGAGTGAGGCTAGTTCTAGAGATGGCCAGAGAGTGAGGCTAGTTCTAGAGATGATCAGAGAGTGAGGCTAGTTCTAGAGATGGCCAGAGAGTGAGGCTAGTTCTAGAGATGATCAGAGAGTGAGGCTAGTTCTAGAGATGGCCAGAGAGTGAGGCTAGTTCTAGAGATGGCCAGAGAGTGAGGCTAGTTCTAGAGATGGTCAGAGAGTGAGGCTAGTTCTAGAGATGGCCAGAGAGTGAGTAGTTCTAGAGTGGCCAGAGAGTGAGGCGAGTTCTAGAGAATGGCCAGAGAGTGAGGCTAGTTCTAGATCTGGCCAAGAGTGAGCTAGTTTCTAGAGATGGCCAGAGAGTGACCCTAGTTCTAGAGATGGTCAGAGAGTGATGCTAGTTCTAGAGATGGCCAGAGAGTGAGGCTAGTTCTAGAGATGGCCAGAGAGTGAGGCTAGTTCTAGAGATGGCCAGAGAGTGAGGCTAGTTCTAGAGATGGCCAGAGAGTGAGGCTAGTTCTAGAGATGGTCAGAGAGTGAGGCTAGTTCTAGAGATGGCCAGAGAGTGAGGCTAGTTCTAGAGATGGCCAGAGAGTGAGGCTAGTTCTAGAGATGGCCAGAGAGTGAGGCTAGTTCTAGAGATGGCCAGAGAGTGAGGCTAGTTCTAGAGATGGCCAGAGAGTGAGGCTAGTTCTAGAGATGGCCAGAGAGTGAGGCTAGTTCTAGAGATGGCCAGAGAGTGAGGCTAGTTCTAGAGATGGTCAGAGAGTGAGGCTAGTTCTAGAGATGGCCAGAGAGTGACCCTAGTTCTAGAGATGGTCAGAGAGTGAGGCTAGTTCTAGAGATGGTCAGAGAGTGAGGCTAGTTCTAGAGATGGTCAGAGAGTGAGGCATGTTCTCGTAGCTGTCCAGAGAGGAGGGCTAGTTTCTATAGATGGTCGAGAGTGAGGGCTATTCTAGAGATGGCCAGAGAGTGAGGCTAATCCTAAGATGGCCAGATAGTGAGGCTAGTTCTAGAGATGGCCAGAGCGTGATGCTAGTTCCTAGAGATGTCCATAAGAGTGACGCTAGTTCTAGAGATGGTCAAAAGTGGGTATTCTAGAGATGGCCAAGAGTGAGGCTAGTTTCTAGAGATGGTCAGAGCGTGACGCTAGTTCTAGGATGGCCAGTGAGTGAGGCTAGTTCTGAGATGGCCAGAGAGTGAGGCTAGTTCTAGCAGATGGCCATAAGTGGGCTAGTTCTAGAGATTGTCAGAGAGTGAACACCTAGTTCTAGAGATGGGCAGAGAGTAGGCTAATCCTAAAGATGGCCAGAGAGTGAGGCTAGTTTCTAGAGGATGGCCAAGAGTGAGGCTAGTTCTAGAATATGGTCAGAGAGTGAGGCTAGTTCTAGAGATGGCCCGAGAGTGAGGGCTAGTTCTTAGATTGCCAGTAGATTGAGGCAGTTCCCCTGAGATTGCCAGAGAGTGAGGCTAGTTTCTAGAGATGGCCAGAGAAGTGGAGGCTATTTCTCTAGAGATGGCCCAGAGAGTGAGGCTTATTTATCTAGAGATGGCCAGAGAGTGAGGCTAGTTCTAGAGATGGCCAGAGAGTGAGGCTAGTTCTAGAGATGGCCAGAGAGTGAGGCTAGTTCTAGAGATGGCCAGAGAGTGAGGCTAGTTCTAGAGATGGCCAGAGAGTGAGGCTTGTTCTAGAGATGGCCAGAGAGTGAGGCTAGTTCTAGAGATGGCCAGAGAGTGAGGCTAGTTCTAGAGATGGTCAGAGAGTGAGGCTAGTTCTAGAGATGGCCAGAGAGTGACCCTAGTTCTAGAGATGGTCAGAGAGTGAGGCTAGTTCTAGAGATGGTCAGAGAGTGAGGCTAGTTCTAGAGATGGTCAGAGAGTGACGCTAGTTCTAGAGATGGTCAGAGAGTGACGCTAGTTCTAGAGATGGTCAGAAAGTGAGGTTAGTTCTAGAGATGGCCAGAGAGTGACGCTAGTTCTAGAGATGGTCAGAAAGTGAGGTTAATTCTAGAGATGGCCAGAGAGTGAGGCTAGTTCTAGAGATGGCCAGAGAGTGACCCTAGTTCTAGAGATGGTCAGAGAGTGAGGCTAGTTCTAGAGATGGTCAGAGAGTGAGGCTAGTTCTAGAGATGGTCAGAGAGTGAGGCTAGTTCTAGAGATGGCCAGAGAGTGACGCTAGTTCTAGAGATGGTCAGAAAGTGAGGCTAGTTCTAGAGATGGCCAGAGAGTGAGGCTAGTTCTAGAGATGGCCAGAGAGTGACCCTAGTTCTAGAGATGGTCAGAGAGTGAGGCTAGTTCTAGAGATGAGTCAGAAAAGTGAGGTTAGTCTAGAGATGGCCACAGGAGAGTTGAGGCTAATCTAGAGATGGTCGAAAGTGAGGTCTAGTTATAGAGATGGCCAGAGAGTGACGCTAGTTCTAGAGATGGCCAGAGAGTGCCCTAGTTCTAGAGATGGTCAGAGAGTGATGCTAGTTCTCGAGTAAGGCCATGAGAGGAGGCTAGTTTAGAGATGGCCAGAGAGTGGGCTAGTTTCTAGAGATGGCCAGAGAGTGAGGCTATTCTAGAGATTGGCCAGAGAAGTGAGGCTAGTTCAGAGATGGTCAGAGAGTGAGGCTGTTCTAGAGATGGCCAGAGAGTGAGGGATAGTTCTAGAGATGGTCAGAGAGTGAGGCTAGTTCTAGAGATGGTCAGAGAGTGAGGCTTGTCTAGAGATGGCCAGGGCGTGAGGCTAGTTCTAGAGATGGTCAGAGAGTGAGGCTAGTTCTAGAGATGGCCAGAGAGTGACCCTAGTTCTAGAGATGGTCAGAGAGTGAGGCTAGTTCTAGAGATGGTCAGAGAGTGAGGCTAGTTCTAGAGATGGTCAGAGAGTGACGCTAGTTCTAGAGATGGTCAGAGAGTGACGCTAGTTCTAGAGATGGTCAGAAAGTGAGGTTAGTTCTAGAGATGGCCAGAGAGTGACGCTAGTTCTAGAGATGGTCAGAAAGTGAGGTTAATTCTAGAGCCAGAGAGTGAGGCTAGTTCTAGAGATGGCCAGAGAGTGAGGCTAGTTCTAGAGATGGCCAGAGAGTGAGGCTAGTTCTAGAGATGGCCAGAGAGTGAGGCTAGTTCTAGAGATGGCCAGAGAGTGAGGCTAGTTCTAGAGATGGCCAGAGAGTGAGGCTAGTTCTAGAGATGGCCAGAGAGTGAGGCTAGTTCTAGAGATGGCCAGAGAGTGAGGCTAGTTCTAGAGATGGCCAGAGAGTGAGGCTAGTTCTAGAGATGGCCAGAGAGTGAGGCTAGTTCTAGAGATGGTCAGAGAGTGAGGCTAGTTCTAGAGATGGCCAGAGAGTGAGGCTAGTTCTAGAGATGGTCAGAGAGTGAGGCTAGTTCTAGAGATGGCCAGAGAGTGACCCTAGTTCTAGAGATGGTCAGAGAGTGAGGCTAGTTCTAGAGATGGTCAGAGAGTGAGGCTAGTTCTAGAGATGGTCAGAGAGTGACGCTAGTTCTAGAGATGGTCAGAGAGTGACGCTAGTTCTAGAGATGGTCAGAAAGTGAGGTTAGTTCTAGAGATGGCCAGAGAGTGACGCTAGTTCTAGAGATGGTCAGAAAGTGAGGTTAATTCTAGAGATGGCCAGAGAGTGAGGCTAGTTCTAGAGATGGCCAGAGAGTGACCCTAGTTCTAGAGATGGTCAGAGAGTGAGGCTAGTTCTAGAGATGGTCAGAGAGTGAGGCTAGTTCTAGAGATGGTCAGAGAGTGAGGCTAGTTCTAGAGATGGCCAGAGAGTGACGCTAGTTCTAGAGATGGTCAGAAAGTGAGGTTAGTTCTAGAGATGGCCAGAGAGTGAGGCTAGTTCTAGAGATGGCCAGAGAGTGACCCTAGTTCTAGAGATGGTCAGAGAGTGAGGCTAGTTCTAGAGATGGTCAGAAAGTGAGGTTAGTCTAAGAGATGGCCAGAGAGTGAGGCTAATGCTAGAGATGGTAGAAAGTGAGGGTAGTTTCTAGAGATGGCCGAGAGTTGAGGCTAGTTTAGAGATGGTCAGAGAGTGAGGCTAGTTCTAGAGATGGCCAGAGAGTGAGGCTAGTTCTAGAGATGGCCAGAGAGTGAGGCTAGTTCTAGAGATGGCCAGATAGTGAGGCTAGTTCTAGAGATGGCCAGAGAGTGACGCTAGTTCTAGAGATGGCCAGAGAGTGAGGCTAGTTCTAGAGAGATGGTCAGAGAGTGAGGCTAGTTCTAGAGATGGCCAGAGAGTGAGGCTAGTTCTAGAGATGGCCAGAGAGTGAGGCTAGTTCTAGAGATGGCCAGATAGTGAGGCTAGTTCTAGAGATGGCCAGAGAGTGACGCTAGTTCTAGAGATGGCCAGAGAGTGAGGCTAGTTCTAGAGATGGCCAGAGAGTGAGGCTAGTTCTAGAGATGGCCAGAGAGTGAGGCTAGTTCTAGAGATGGCCAGAGAGTGAGGCTAGTTCTAGAGATGGCCAGAGAGTGAGGCTAGTTCTAGAGATGGCCAGAGAGTGAGGCTAGTTCTAGAGATGGCCAGAGAGTGAGGCTAGTTCTAGAGATGGCCAGAGAGTGAGGCTAGTTCTAGAGATGATCAGAGAGTGAGGCTAGTTCTAGAGATGGCCAGAGAGTGAGGCTAGTTCTAGAGATGATCAGAGAGTGAGGCTAGTTCTAGAGATGGCCAGAGAGTGAGGCTAGTTCTAGAGATGGCCAGAGAGTGAGGCTAGTTCTAGAGATGGTCAGAGAGTGAGGCTAGTTCTAGAGATGGCCAGAGAGTGAGGCTAGTTCTAGAGGTGGCCAGAGAGTGAGGCTAGTTCTAGAGATGGTCAGAGAGTGAGGCTAGTTCTAGAGATGGCCAGAGAGTGAGGCTAGTTCTAGAGATGGTCAGAGAGTGAGGCTAGTTCTAGAGATGGTCAGAGAGTGAGGCTAGTTCTAGAGATGGCCAGAGAGTGAGGCTAGTTCTAGAGATGGCCAGAGAGTGAGGCTAATTCTAGAGATGGCCAGAGAGTGACACTAGTTCTAGAGATGATCAGGGCCAGGTGGTCTGAATTTCACACTCAGCAGTGTTTAGCCATTCTTTAGATTCTCTACAATAATGATTACATGGCAATAGATTCAATTATTGTCTGCTCTACATTCTGAGATAGGAGAGCTTCAACTTTGAATGTGATAGTTTATGACTTCTTTTTTTCTTGACTACCTAGTCAGGCCTTTAGTGATGCACTAGTCATATTTATCCTCAGTTTCAGTGTGATGAATTGAAGATGTGTGAGTCCCTATTAGCTGCTATGGTGTGGGTCGTTTAACTAAGGTAATTCCAGCCATCTAGGTCTGCCCCAAGGCTAGCGGAGCTTAGCAAGAAAATCTCCCATTTCACTGCCATTTGTGTGTTTATTGCAGTGGGCAAACCACGACTGTAGTTTGAAGTTGGAAGAAGATACTAAAAAGAAGATGATGTCTCGTATAGAGAAGAAGGTTGCAAATGGAGAAGGAACTTGGATAGATTGGCAGTACCTGCTTGATGCTGTAGCTCTACTCAAGAAGGTAAGGGTCTCTATTGGTGAAATGGTGGGTGTGACACAAGTATATTAAACAGAGGTTTGTGTGTGTAGTGTCGCTATACTCTCAAGTACACCTATCCGTACGCCTACTTCTTGACAGGTGACAAGAAGCCACTGGTAAGTAGTAGCCAGACCTGTAAGCTGTTCACTTGTTCATTGTGTGTGTGTGTGTGTGTGTGTGTGTGTGTGTGTGTGTGTTAGTTTGAGTATCAGCAAGCCCAACTAGAAGTGGAGATTGAGAACTTGTCATGGAAGGTGGAGAGAGCAGAGACGACAGACATGCCAGAGTTGCGTCAGCAGATGAACAGAGCAGAAGTGAAGAGGCTGACTCTGCTGAGAGATGTGTTGCCATAGAGGACTCGCTGAGAGATGTGTTGCCATAGAGGACTCGCTCATTAGTTATTTTTATATTCATCCCACCTTCTCTACTCATATTTATATAACTGACTATGAGTTCATGAAGCGAGCATGCTCAGAATGACAGTGGAAGGCCAGGAAAAATCGCACTGTAACCTTCCCTGAATCCCAGACAAGCAGTCAGCCATAACTAAGTATCACTTTAATTTTAGTAGTAAGAATAAGTACGGAACTTAACAGAATGAAAGTGAGGGTAGAAATACATCTATGGATACATCTGCCACCAGTTGTGACTGTTATAACACACATATATGTACATGACTCCAGCCAGCAAGTCAATTCCACCTGGTTTGGTGAAATTAGGGTATATAATATATGAGACTATTGGTAAAGGATTCTGCTGAAGGTGTGTCACCAACAATGGTCTTCACCATCTTCTCTGTCACAAATGACATAGTCAACCCAGACTCTACCAAGTTGGTTGTGTCCTCCCTTTTCCAGAAGTACCTGGCACATCCATACCAATGATGTCTTCTCCAGGAGTTGATTGTCCAGGGAGACTTGGTCAGGCTTAGCAACCACAGCTTGTTGGGTTCCAGTAGAAGATGCAGCTGCATTATCTGCTGGTTGAGATACTTGTGGAGTACCCTCGACATGGAATATGGAGTGCTGACGCTGGCCACAGTCTGGACAGGATCTCTTACTGTGGCACTGCTTCAATGAATCTCCAGTACCAGACATGGAGCATGGAGTGGTGATGACGCTGGTGGCTGGGAGATGTTTGAGTGTCTGCACTACATCTGTGAACATCTTGCATGGCTGATCAAACTAAACTGCAAGTCTCTTCTCAACAAAGTCAAAGGAATCGCCATTCTGAAGAGCATCCTTGATAATATTGCAAGCTGGTTGATCACGTATGCATTCCAGTAGGAAGGTTAGCTTCTCATCAGAGGTCAGTCTAGGCATACAGTCGAGATAGGCTAACGCCAGTCTGCCAGCTCACTAAATAGAATAGACAGGAAGGGGCAGAGTTCGTGATTTGATTCCCTGTCTCATCTTGCTTTCTGCAGCAAAAGTATCACTTGACGATGCAGCTGTCGTCTGGAACCTGCTAAGTCAATGAGGCAGCACTACAAAGACACACATCCAGGCTGAGCAATGCTGAGAAATCATATGAATCAGCTAACTAATCCTTAAAAGATCCCACAGAAGAGGAATATGAGGTCTTCACTGATTTCAAGTCATCATGTGGAGGACCAAACAGCACTTGTTGAACTTACAGTTGATAATGCTGCCTATTCTTGGAGCTACTGGAATATTGGGAAAGCCTTATTGCAGAGGACTAAAGGATATGAGGAAAAGAATTGATTACCTCAAGAAGAAGGCCATATCCTGCTTATCGATGAGTCCTGTAGCTCAAGTCACATTTCCCTTAGCTGGCGACATCTTCTTGATATCTCAATGTTGTAGAGATGGCAAAGAGTTCAAGTAAAGGTTGCAGCCTAAAGATAGGAAGACTCAAGGTAGACCACTGCAGCCTAAAGATAGGAAAACTCAAGACAGACCACTGCAGCCTAAAGATAGGAAGACTCAAGACAGACCACTGCAGCCTAAAGATAGGAAAACTCAAGACAGACCACTGCAGCCTAAAGATAGGAAGACTCAAGACAGACCACTGCAGCCTAAAGATTAAGAAGTGTCAAGAGGACAGCATGGCATAGGTTGGAACAGAAGAAAGTGGCCTGTGGCAAATGTAGAGTAGAAGGATTCAAGTTGACAACCTATCCAGCTTGAAGGACCACAAAACTATGATGAAGCGAGCATGCTCATAATGACAGTTAATTAGGCTGGAAGGCCAGGAAAATTACACTGTAACCTTCCCTGAATCCCAGACAAGCAGTCACCCACTAATAAGCAAAGTATTACTTTAGGCCTTAACCATGTCTTTTATAGAGAGGCCAGGGCAGGAATGACAAAGAGTCTTTGTGAGTGAAGTTAAGAGTGTTTAACGCAGTAATAATTATGAAGACTAAGGCAAAAGGTGAGGCAAGAATACATGTAACTCTAGCCGCACGGTGCCAGACCCTTTACCCAACTGCTACACTGGGAAAGGCTGTGGAACTTCGACTGTATACATCTGGTTCCCGCCTCCTCCATGAATCCTGGGAATTAATACTTCAACGTAGCTTATGGTGTGGTTGGGCTTATATAGCTGGAAGTAACCACTCAGTGGTTTTTATTATTAATTGGTGGTAAATTACGCCTCCGCCTTCAAGACTTGTCACTATTGCCTTCCTGGACTCTGTAATGAAGATGACTAGGAGTACCTTGTAGTAATCTTCTGTGGCAGGAAAGTTCCTCAAAACCATCCTACACTATTTGTTTTTTACTTATCGATACAGTTTTGGTCATATCAATTTTTTCCATAAAATTCCCAACTGCAGATTTATTCAGAAGAAGCAAGTTCTGAACACTTATTATCTACTTTGCAGTGCTTCCATTACAGCCAGCAAAAATATTTTTACAAAAGCAGTCTGGAGGTACGTTAAGCTGAACTATAATTGGTCACAGTATAATCAACTAACCACAATTGAGAGAGTAGAAACCACATAACGGCGCCAAATTTTAATCTACCATGAAAGTTCCAGACCCTTCCCTGCATAGCGGTTGGGTAAAGGGTCTGTCCTGCGAGACCGTCTCTAACTCCATTCCCACAGTCTCTAACTCCACGTCCCAGTCTCTAACTCCACGTCCCAGTCTCTAACTCCATGTCCCATCTAACTCCACGTCCCATCTAACTCCACGTCCCAGTCTCTAACTCCACGTCCCAGTCTCTAACTCCACGTCCCAGTCTCTAACTCCACGTCCCAGTCTCTAACTCCACGTCCCAGTCTGGGCACTCGTTTAGAAATGGAAAAAAACTGTTTACTTGACTAGGATGATATAGTTATGTAGCTATTAGAAGAAATTCAGCTTAGAATGAAGTAGCTAGCTGTTCTCCACAAGGTTGGAATAAAGGGGACAGAAAGGTGACTACATCCTTCTTGTTGCAAGTATTGGGGGCTCCGCCTTCCACTGAATGTATGTATACAGCTAATTACATGTAGGTGGGTTATTCCAAAAAAATATTTCTTTGATATTATGTTTCCGGGATACAGTTGACAAACGGGAGCCATAGCTATCTGTGGAATGTTATGCATGCCACTAATGAATGCCCCTCCCCCTACATGAATGCCCCTCCCCCTACATGAATGCCCCCTCCCCCTACATGAATGCCCCTCCCCCTACATTTTGGTTAATTTTATCACAAAAGTAGCTAGAAAACTACATTATTATAATTAGCTGGTTTTCTATTTATCATTAGCTGGTTTTCTATTTATCATTAGCTGGTTTTCTATTTATCATTAGCTGGTGTTCTATTTACTTTAAATATGAATATTTCTAACAGTGCACATTATAACTATGGGTAATATTTGGAATAGAGTAACTGTAAGTCTATAAATACCTCTAGAATGAGCACCAGAATGCAAATATACTGGGGTGTGAACTGGTGTAAGAGTGGGGTGTGATACCACTGGGGTGTGAACTGGTGTAAGAGTGGGGTGTGATACCACTGGGGTGTGAACTGGTGTAAGAGTGGGGTGTGATACCACTGGGGTGTGAACTGGTGTAAGAGTGGGGTGTGATACCACTGGGGTGTGAACTGGTGTAAGAGTGGGGTGTGGTAACACTGG
>WLWD01001382.1_pt1 | contig 52132 bp, 29 predicted proteins | sample 6712731 | NCBI WGS metagenome assembly WLWD01 (sample SAMN12718690, study PRJNA576275) | sponge metagenome | isolation source: marine sponge | host: Mycale hentscheli | place: New Zealand: South Island, Marlborough, Capsize Point | collected 2014-11-01
TTGATAACTTCTGTAGTATCAAATTGAAGTTACTTTGACCATCTGAATTACCTGGAATTCTTGACAACAAGCTCTCACCTACAAAAACAAAAACAATCAATTTTAGCACACAAATACAAAATTACTTTCTTACCTCATTTTCTTGAGCAGTGGTAACTTTTGTAGTACCAAATTTGAGCCAATCTGACTATTTGAATTTACCAGTCACTGTTGACTAGCTCTTAGCTACAAAAAAGAAAGGCCAGAGTTAATTTTGCATATTTAGCTAACAAATATGGAATTACGTACTTATCTCAGCTTCCCTCGAGAAGTAGTAGCTTCCATAGCATTAATACTACGGCATTCTGACTACCAATGGCTCTTGACAACCAACAACCAGCACTCCGTATCCCCCCCATAAAACGGCGAAGTTTTGAAATGAAGTCTGGAAAAGGGTCTTCAATGCCATAGTAACCGGTCGAATCAACTTTTTGTTTCTTGAAAAGCAAGCATTTTCGCAGGAATTTTCTCACACTTTGGAGCTTAAGTATAAAGTAAGGCTTGCTTAATCCTGTAGTTTCAGAATAAACTGGGGGTCAAGCCTAAAAAGCCGTGTTTTTGGGAGAAAAAAGTTCCGCGCGAGCGCGTTTAAAGGGCATACGTACCATCCCACATACATATATACATACTAGTGGTGTGCTTGTGATGTGCTTGAGCACAAATGGAGAGCGAGCCTAAAGACTATACTATTTTTATGATTTTGACTTCTAACACGGAAGCTATTGAAAATAAGGTCCAGTTTTTAAATTTAGCATACAGGGTAAAGGGATTTCAGTGCCATAGTAACAACTCTCTGCAACTGCTTGGAAGGAAAACAACAACAACAAAACAATACACGTTATTTAAAAGTTTTCTTTGTGATATTCTTTAGCTAAGTAGTGGTTGTAACACACAATGCTTTGACACCACTGGACATGCACCTACACAGACTTACCTTCGCAGTAGTCTAGTGGACAATGTATTTTCAAGTAAATACTGTTCGCTTTGACTTACCACCGCCACTAAGGATTCTCAGAGCTCGTTAATTGAAAAATACTGGAACTGTGAACGCTTTACCTAACTTACGTAATTAAAAGCGCGGGCGAAAACAGAGGTCTCACGTACCCCATAAACAGATAAATAAATAAACTAGTGATGTGCTTGAGCACAAATGGCGAGCGAGCCTAAAGACTATACTATTTTTATATGAATGATTTTGACTTCTAACACTAGAGCTACTGAAAATAAGGTCCAGTTTGTTTATTTAGCATACAGGGTAAAGGGATTTCAGTGCCATAGTAACAACTAACTCTCTGCAACTGCTTGAATTGAAGGAAAAAAACTAACAACAAAACAATACACGTTACTTAAAAGTTTTCTTTGTGATATTCGTTGTAACACACAATGCTTTGACACAACTGGACATGCACCTACACAGACTTACCTTCGCAGTAGTCTAGTGGACAATGTATTTTCAAGTAAATGCTGTTGCGCACGGCTTATAACCATGACAAAGAGCGCATTGACTTACCACCGCCACTAACTCGAATAGAAATGGAAGTCCCTTAAGTTTTCAAGTTTTAACTGCACCCGCAAAATAATTCTAAAAGGTAAACAATTCAATTTCTAGGGTGATACGGGTACTGATCGACAAACAGAGGATTCTGTTTAGTGAAGTTTGGGACGGGGTCGCCAACCGAACTAACACAAAAACATGAGGGTCAAAGTACAAAAATGCCTTACGTACGTCCATACATATATACAAATAAATAAATAAACTAGTGGTGTGCTTGAGCACAAATGGCGAGCGAGCCTGATGTTAGGTAACATAAAACTAAGTATTGTTACTATGTTCTAGCTTAGTTCATGCAAACACTATAATAGCAGTTATGACCTTTTATTTCAGCAAACAAATACAAAATCACTCTCTTACCTGATTAATGGTAACTTTTGTAGTATCAAACATCAACCATTCTGATAATCTCAATCACCCAGTAACTCTTGAACAAGCTCTCAGCTACGATAAAAAATAAACCAGTGTTATTATTTGTAATTTTAGCCAACAAATATGGAATTACTACTTACATCATTCTTGAGTATTGATAACTTCTGTAGTATCAAATTGAAGTTACTTTGACCATCTCTGACAACAAGCTCTCACCTACAAAAACAAAATCAATCAATGTTAGCACACAAATACAAAATTATTTTCTTACCTCATTTTCTTGAGCAGTGGTAACTTTTGTAGTACCAAATTTTAGCCAATCTGACTATTTGAATTTACCAGTCACTGTTGACAAGCTCTTAGCTCAAAAAAGAAAGGCCAGAGTTAATTTTGCATATTTAGCTAACAAATATGGAATTACGTACTTACCTCAGCTTCCCTCGAGAAGTAGTAGCTTACTTAGCATTAATACTACGGCATTCTGACTACCAACAGCTCTTGACAACCAACAACCGGCACTCCGTATCCCCCCATAAAACGGCGAAGTTTTGAAATTAAGTCTGGAAAAGGGTCTTCAATGCCATAGTAACCGGTCGAATCAACTTTTTGTTTCTTGAAAAGCAAGCATTTTCGCAGGAATTTTCTCACACTTTGGAGCTTAAGTATAAAGTAAGGCTTGCTTAATCCTGTAGTTTCAGAATAAACTGGGGTCAAGCCTAAAAAGCCGTGTTTTTTTGGAGAAAAACGTTCCCCGCGCGAGCGTTTAAGGGGCATACGTACCATCCCACATACATATATACCTATAACATATACCCGATTTTGCATTATCCACCCCTAATACTGTCTCGCTCGCTTCGCTCGCTCGCCAACAAACATCCCCGATTTTCGATTGTGTTACCCCTGTAAGTGTCTCGCTCGCTACGCTCGCTCGCCAATAAATATAGCGAAATCTCGATTGAGTTACCCCTGATAGTGTCTCGCTCGCTTCGCTCGCTCGCCAATAACATATACCCGATTTTGCATTATCCACCCCTAATACTGTCTCGCTCGCCAACAAACATCCCCGATTTTCAATTGTATTACCCCTGTAAGTGTCTCGCTCGCTAACGCTTGCTCGCCAACTAGTGGTGTGCTTGAGCACAAATGGCGAGCGAGCCTGTTAGTTAGGTAACATAAAATGTTACTATGTTTTAGCTTACTTCATGCATACACTATAATAACAGTTGTGACATTTGATTTCAGCAAACAAATACCAAATCACTCTCTTACCTGATTAATGGTAACCTTTGTAGTAGTGCACTATATTATAGAGTGTTTTCGCCCGACACTCCTCATCACGTGACTCGCGGTACTGGTGTACAAGTTCGGCACATAGAGCAATGGTGCTGTGTATAGTTGTTGGCTGTAGCAAGCGTTCTGGACAAGATAAGGATGTGTCCTTTTATAGGATCCCTAAAGTTGTTACCAACAGAGGGCATGGAGTGAAAAAGTTGAGCCAAAAACGTCGGAAAGGATTTTTATCGGCCATAAAGAGAGATAATTTAACACAGAAGATATTGAGTAATGATAGAATTTGCTCCAAACATTTTGTCTCTGGAAAGCTAGCTTCTCTACTAGATGAAACCAATCCTGATTGGCTTCCAAGTCTCAACCTAGGCCACAGCAGAGAAGTTTGTGAGGACAAAGCTAAAGCTGCAGAGGAGCGGTGGATAAGGGCCAAATCCAGGGAGTCTTTAAAAGACAACAGGCCAATCTTGCTTTCTGAAGCTACTGAAAGTGGTTCTTCTAATAACAATGAAGGTAATGATGAATTTCAGGTAACTCAAGCAACTTGTCAAACTGATTTGACTTCGGCAATCATGAATAAAAAAGATGAGGAACTTTTCAAGCTGAAATATTAGTGCTGAAGGAAATGATGCAAACATTCACTGAAAAACATTTCATCAATGATGAAGAATGTGTAATATTCTATACTGGATTACCGAATTGTAAAGTATTAAAAACACTTTTCGAATTTATTTGTTCACCTTGTAGTGGAAATACAAAACTGAACCCTTTTCAAGAATATGTAATGACACTCATGAAACTTCGCCTTGATAGTTCATACAAAGATTTAGCGTATCGGTCGGAGTATCAGTAACTACAGTGTCTCGTGTTTTTTCTAAGTGGCTTACACTTATGGATACTGTATTGCGATCCTTTATCTGGCCTGATCGGGATAGCTTATGAAAGACTATGCCAAAATGTTTTAGGAGTTCATTTGGAAAAGATGTAGCTGTTATTATCGACTAAGTTATTAGTGAAGTTTGAATCAAATAAAAGGTACAGCTGAATCACAAACATTATAAAGGGCACAAGCTTTATAATGTTTGTGATTCAGCTGTACCTTTTATTTGATTCAAACTTCACTAATAACTTTGTTCATATATACCAGTTGTAAATTTATTACAGTCATGCCATTATCATAATAATAATAATAACAAAAATTATAATATTAATAATAAATTGTGCTGCACATTGTAATAGTAACAATATACATAATATAGCAACAATACCAATACATTTAAATATGGATGAATCAAATATTTGCTAATTCAGTTTAACTTTTTTCTTTTCTTTAACCCTGGAAGAATGCGGCAAGATGGACAGTACCATTTACCTTTAGGTACAGATTTGATTTTTAGGCAATCGAGATGAAACCACTCTATTTTACAATCAGGATTGTCACATGCGATCATGTCACCATATTCCGGACCGTTGCAGTAACAATATACTGCAACCTGTGAACAATGCTCAGATCTATTTGAATGTTCTACCTCCAATGAAGCTGAACTGGTGCCTTCGTTGTCTTTTGTACCAATCTGAGGCCTTGAGTACCAGCGACCTAAAACTTCTGGTAGTAAGCACACTTTAAAAAAATGTAAAGCCTTCTCCAAACAACTTGTCCATAAAGTGACATCTGGAACAATTCTTTCAACATGCATGCTATGAAGATATGGCTTTATAGAATGGCTATATTATGTATTTGGTCTAGAATTGAAGGAGAAATAGTAGAAGATAAAACATTCCAGAAATACTGAATCAGTAAATAGTTTTCAAGATACCTTTGACGTCCTGGCAGAATTTTCAAAAGGAATAGACAAAATCAAATGGTTAGATTAATTTATATTTAATAATGCAATATAAGGTACTTTTAAGCTGTTTGCAATAACTGTGATGTAAAATAGTTGAAAAGTGCCTATTATAGCCACACCTCTCTCCGACCTAGTCCTTTTCTATCACTTGAGTCGACAGGAGGCAAACTTGCTCTTGTAATATCAGTACCATTTCCACCAGAGAAAAGTATAAATGGATCCACGCCTATTACTCTTATTTTCTCCAAATATCTGGCTTCTGTTGCTCCTTCAGGAAGTCCCTTAGCATATAATATACACTGAGAGCGTTGACATAGCGAGCAGATGAAGCCAATGAAAAATACCGCATCAGCTGTACACCACTCCACGGTAGTAAAGAAAGTATCGTCAAAAAAGTCATGTGACGAAAACACTCTATTGCTAGCTACTTGTCATTGCTACCAATGATGATAATGCTACGATACTATGAATATTATAATCATATTTACAAATAGTATGAATTGCATCTTATTGTACAAAGTTATTTATAGCCATTTATAATTAGCCTGTTTTGATAAATAAGGATTAATCTATTTTAAACTAAAGCACCAGCGTGACAGCAATAAGCTACATTATTTGATAGTGCCAAAATATGGAGGAAACAACAGTTCGGTTAGTAGGCCTAATAAATGACAATGAAGAATTAGTGTCAGCTTTATCAAGCCATGATAACATGGTGGAGCTCTTCCAGAAGATGTTGAGGAAAAACATTATCAATTCTGATAAGAAAACTCTCTTCTACTCCTTGGATCACTCAAAACTGGACTCTGAACTGCTGGCCAGGTATCTCCTGAGGTTAGTGAGTGAGAGAATCAGGGAAAATAAAACTGTTTGGAGAAAGTTCCTCAACTTTCTAAACCTAATAGGGGAGAGAGAGATATGTGACAGACTTAAGAAACTGTCAGCAGCTCCAGCAGAGAGTCAGTCTGAATGCCACACAAGTGAGGGAGATATTATTCTTAGTTTTGGTGATGTCAGTTTGCTGGTGAACTTGATGACTCCAATTTTACATAAATATGATAAAGTAGGACTTGCTCTAAACCTGCCCGAGTATAAAATCAAACAGTGTACAGAAACAAACTTTGCTATGAAACTTAGCTATATTCTAACCCGTTGGATATCAGAAGACAGACACACACCTCCTTCAACTACCTTGTCTAAATTAAAGGAAGCATTGAGAGGAGATATAGTAGCAGAATATCAATTTTCTATCGACTTGGAAGAAAGGTTTATAAAAAGTAAAAAAGATGAACTCCAGTCATCTTTAGATACATGTGATGGTGATTCAAATCCTATACTTGACATCACTGAGCAAAGTATCGACACTGAAGTAGAAGATGGTAAGTCGACACTCCTCTATGTCCTAGCTAGTCCTAGAGAGTCTGTGTGTTACCAGTGGCAGAAGGATGGTCAGCCTTTAGCTAACGATGCTACATATTCAGGAGTCACTGAGGACATTCTTGTTATTAGTTGTGCTAGACAGGGAACAGAAGGAGAGTACACATGTTGTGTGAGTCTTCAAGACAAACAAATGATTAGTAATGAAATCAATTTGAGAATAGTTTACACTAAAGAAAAAAAACAACTTTTAGATTTATATTCTGTTCGTCAAGAAATCCCAGAAGACTCATGGCCTCCAGTTAGTACTAAAACTTTTGTCAATTTAGTTCTAGTAAAATCAGAGAAACAAAGCACAGATTCTAAACAGTACTGTATTTCAGGAGATGCAGACGAGGTTATAGTTAAGAAAGAAAAAGTAGAGTATGAGGAAGTTTTTAAAGACTATCAAAGCAGTAGTCTAATTGTAATTGAAGGACGTCCTGGTAGCGGTAAAACTACACTCATACATAAGCTAATCAAAGACTGGAGTAAAGGAATAATATTAAAAAAAGTCAGATTAGCTTTTCTTATAACTCTCAGATCTCTCAGTCATACAAACTCAGGATCTCAACCTATTTTTGAGTACTTAGTAGACTTTATAAAAAAGAGTGAAGATGGCGGAGAGAGAGTGTGTGTTGTACTAGATGGATTGGATGAGTACAGGTCCAAAAATAAGTCTTCAGTTATTTATAAGCTACTAAATAAAGTCTGTCTTCCCAGAGCAATGATAATAGTGTCTTCTCGTCCAGCTGCTTTAAGTGCTATTAAGAAGAGTATGATAACGAAACAGGTACAAACATTTGGTTTCAATAAAGAGGAAATTATAGAGTATATAAAATGTTTTCCATTTTCTGACTCTGATAGCAGCTACTCCTCTGGCCTTGAGAAGTACCTTAACGATCATCCTAATGTATTCCACATGTGTTACTTACCAGTACATACTGCCATGATATGCTATCTCTACAAACACCAAAGAGACAAAATTCCAAACACTCAGACTAAGATATATCAAGAGTTCACCTTGTCCATGATATTGCGTCATCTTAGAAGATACAGCAGTGATACTAATCTTAGCTCACTATCACAACTTACTGGAGATTGTAAGATCAACTTTGATACTTTGTGTAAGCTTGCCTTTACCATGTCTGTTAAACATGTCCAAGTGATTACCAGAAGCGAGTTAGATGATCTGCCATCTTATTCTAGTAGCAGTGGAGACGAGTGGTGTCTTGGACTGTTGACTGTTCATCACACATTCAAGTCTCATGGAGAATACAATGAATACACATTCCTTCATCTCACATTCCAGGAATTCCTAACTGCTTACTACATTTCCAGATTATCAAAAGAGGAGCAGTTGGCAGCGATAATGACAAATACTGAGTTTTCTAATCAAGTTTGGATTTTTCTTCATGGATTAGTCAACTTTCAGGGTAATATCGAATTATTTTCAGAAATTCATGAACATATTGAATTCAACATTATATCGTGTCTATCTTGTGCATTTGAATCTCAACAGCAAGTAATATGTGATAAAGTATTGAAGCTATGGAATGGAAAATTTAATTTTTTCTTTGATCATCTATCTGCATTTGACTTTGCTTGTTTAAATTATGTGACATCAAACTCATCAGAACAAATATTGAATTTAGTTATTATGCCCTTAAGTGATAATTTAACTTTGCTACAAAATATTCAAGATCACCATTTTTCTAACCTGCAGACACTAGCACTACATGAATGTTTTGATGAAGACACTGATTTCAAGAGTTTTGGCTGTATACTAGGACAGTGCACTCGACTAGAAAAAATGGATCTACATCTTACTAAACTGAATAATAAAAATGCTCAATACATTTGTGACGCATTCAAACTGATCAATCTTAGGCACTTACATATCAGCTGTTCTTCATCTTCTGAAGGTATATCAATTTTGGTCACTGGGTTAATACATCATTGTCAACTACAGTTAGATCTAAACATAGAAAAGTTTGGCCAAAGTGGTATTAATGAGGTCATAGCAGGACTGAACTCAATCTCTCATGTCCAGTTGAGTTCTCTTCGCATAATAGACTGTGATATTTGTAGTGATGATGTCTTTGCTATTACAGAAGCAATAAAAAAGTTTCGTACTCTTGAAATACTTAATTTTAAAGGAAACATTGTAGATCCATTATTTACAGTTATTATGTCTTCTGCACTACCACATCTTATGTGTTTATCTGAGCTGAACTTATCTCGCCAGAATATCGATGATGAAGGCGTGGTTAACATTGGTTCTGGAATGATATACTTGTCATTACTAGAAATCCTTAATTTATCCCATAACAATATTGGACCAGAAGGTGCAGCTGCTATTAGTGAAGCACTCAGTAGTCTCTCAGAACTGCAATATTTAGATCTATCACATAATAACATAAGTGATGATGGAGCAGCTGCTATTGGCACTCAACTAAACTCACTTGTTAAGCTGAAACAAATAAATCTGTCTCACAACAATATAGGACCCACTGGTGCCTGTAGATTTGCAACAGGACTGAAACACTCTCCCAACCTTGAAATGTTGAATCTATCATATAATAACATTGGTTGCTATGGAGCTGTTGCTATTGGTGTTCAACTCCTTCATTTGACTGAACTGAAACTATTATATTTATCAGACAACAATATTTAACATTTAGATATTGACATTATTCATAGACTTGGCTATATCCAACTTATTTTTATATATTTTATACTTATTCAATAATTACATCATGTAATATTATGTCTGGGAAATGTACTGTCAAAATATGATTATGAGAATTGTCGATTTTTGAAATTCACTGAGATATCTCAAAATTTAATAAAATTATTTTTATGACTCTGTGCTGCTGATGCTAAACTAGTAATGGAAGATTCATCTTCTGGATAAATATAGGCATGGCACTGACTTTCCGTGTTTTAATTGATGAGTCAATTTAATCTTATAGAGGATTTTGTTTCTTTCAGAGGTCATTTTCTATTGTTCCATTCATGTTGACTGTTATTAAGAGTCATGTTGCTTTTCAGAATTCTTTTGTAGAGATCATTATATTTAACAATTTAGTCATTCTTTCAACCTATCCTTTGCTAGCCTAAATTGTTAAATCAACACTTCAGCAGCTACACAGTTACTCTCATGTCGTTAGTGATAATATCCAAAACATGACCAATAGCAAAATAACAGAAAACAGTAACTTGTAAACTTGAGTACTAGGAATAACAGGTTCTGGTTGCAGCTATTCTGTGTCAATTTAGCACTATACAGTCATGAGGGGCAGAACACTTTTATTTTGACCAGGTCATAATTATTTACACATCATCTTTACTGCACTATCCTTGCCCTCTGGCTGTCCACTTGATGTGGAGAAAAGATGGCAGGCACACACTGACTTCACTTGCACCATTTGCAACCAACTTTCATGGCTTTTTGCAACTACGTAATCATGAATAATTCATTAGCACATGGTTTTATACGTACTGTAAACTCTAATTACTTCATCTTGAATCCGTTCAAACCAGGCTTATTGTCTATTGAAATACTAAAAATAAGTACATCTGCAGTCTTTAGTGGGCTCTATCTGTTTGAAAGTGAAAGGCTTGCAAGAATACTAAAATGATTGTAGAATATTTATAGATTTTAATTATAATAAGCATACACAGAGTCTGAGTGTGCTAAGTCGTCATCTTTTCTCCCCACCTACTCGACAGCCACAGTGTGAGGCTAACACGCTACCTTGTTGGTGTTGTGTGGTCTCTGTGTGTGGAAGGGTTTCTCTCTGATAATTTAAATGTAGGAGGCGTGAGGCACAAGAGGCAAATAACAAATCATTGAAATTTTCAAATAAGGGAAAACATAAACTGATTGCAAGGTATGTCATATATTCTGTTTGAATAGTAGTTTCACTAAAATCCAGTAAAAGCCAGAGACTTTAGACCTGTCAGTTCCCTGACCTAGACCTGTCAGTTCCCTGACTTAGACCTGTCAGTTCCTTGACCTAGAGACCTGTGGGTTCCCTGACCTAGACCTGTCAGTTCCCTGTCTTAGACCTGTCAGTTCCCTGACCTAGACCTGTCAGTTCCCTAATCTAGACCTGTGAGTTCCCTGACCTAGACCTGTCAGTTCCCTGACCTAGACCTGTCAGTTCCCTGACCTAGACCTGTCCGTTCCCTAACCTAGACTCCCTAACCTAGACCTATCAGTTCCCTGACCTAGACCTGTCAGTTTCCTAATCTAGACCTGTGAATTCCCTAACCTAGACCTATCAGTTCCCTGTCTTACACCTGTCAGTTCCCTAACCTAGAACTGTCAGTTCCCTGACCTAGACCTGTCAGTTCCCTAACCTAGACCTGTGAATTCCCTAACCTAGACCTATCAGTTCCCTGTCTTAGACCTGTGAGTTCCCTGACCTAGACTTGTGAGTTCCCTGACTTAGACTTGTCAGTTCCTTGACCTAGACTTGTCAGTTCCCTAACCTAGACCTGTGAGTTCCCCCGACTTAGACCTGTGAGTTCCCTGTCTTAGACCTGTCAGTTCCCTGGCCTAGACCTGTCAGTTCCCTAACCTAGACCTGTGAATTCCCTAACCTAGACCTATCAGTTCCCTGTCTAAGACCTATCTGTTCCCTGACCTAGACCTGTCAGTTCCCTAACCTAGACCTGTCAGTTCCCTAACCTAGAACTGCGAGTTCCCTGACCTAAACCTGTCAGTTCCCTAACCTAACCTAGACCTGTGGGTTGCCTGACCTAGACATGTGAATTCCGTAACCTAGACCTTTGTATACTTGTAGGTTACCATAGAAGCTACTATGAAAACAACACCCACAAGCGAGTTGACTATGTAGTATAAGAATTCACACTCCAGATAACGAGAATGTTTGGTCCAAGTGTCCACTAAATGGGAGGTAAATGGAAACACTGTTAGGACACTCAATAGGTTATAACTGTTTGTATTCATTGTTATTATCCTCTACCACTTGGTGCAGTAGTCTTTTTTCACCTTTGCTTGACCCATGTATTCATAAATACACACACACACCACCACCGTTGGTCGCTACAGATGATACTTTACCAATCGGTTCAGCTTTATTCATAAATATGTTCTGTACAGATGGGCGACGGTTATGTAACTGGTCAGTCAGTTTTATAACCGGTTATCCAGTTACGCAACAGTTAATACCTAAAAGTTCACTCAGATAAGCTTCAAGTGAAAAAACTTATGTCTTTCTCCAGTAGGAATTAGTGCTTAGCACAGGTTTGTTGATACCTGGATATCATATTCCCAAAAGAAGGGAAACGGACTCCAATCTTATTATGGGATATCCTAAAAGGAGACCGAGAATCATATGAACACTATCATCATTTGGTCCTTTTCTAGTTGTTTTCTTTGGTAAATTTTGATTGTTTAAGTTTCAGTTTATATCCTCTTTATACCTATTATAGCTAGCTAAATGACTAATGTTAAGTAATGCAAAAGTTATATTTAGTTGTATAGTTTATATATAAGTGTGTATTTACATTCTACAATACAGGGTTGTTTTTTTTATTTTTATTTTTTGCTTATTGTTTTCTAATAATTATTATGATTTTAAAATTCTAGATGGTTACTGTCCATGCTTAAAATTTTTAGCATAGTTTTTGAATTTTTTTTTGTATTATAATTTTTAAATACATCCTACCTGGTAATCTCAAAAAAAAAAAAAATAAGAGAGAAAGAGAACAAGAAGAAAAAAAGACGAATTGTAGTTTACTTATTCGTTGATTCAGTGGTTCCAATATAATATCTGTGTTTGTAGCTAGCTGGAAAAGAATGACTTCACTGAATCATTTCAAGTATGATAGCATTAATGTGATTATGCCACTACGTAGATCTCTCCAGAACTGTTGAGTGTGGGAGTCACAGTTATTTAACTGAACTGACCAGTTGTATAACTGGATAGAATACGTCTGGCCAGTTATACATAACTGAATGGTAAAATAAGAATAATGTCCAGTTACATTGGGACAGAAAGAATACTAACCAGTTATATAACCGGACAAGGCCAGTTATGTATGTAATGGGTATCCAGTACCATGTCCGGACAGGATAAGTTGGGTGTAGGGAGCAAACACTCCACGGTTTGATTGGTTTGTCATCGTAAATTACGAATCAAGATCAGCATTTGAATTATTCATAAGTACATACACTATCATTGTCGATTCTTCCTCACTATGATTCATATAGTTACCACAGTTATCGTTACTGATGATACATTGACCAACCCGACTTAGCTTTTTTCTTGAATTCACACACCACAGTCATCATTCGTAACAATTCTTTACCAACCTTGCTATGCTAATGAATTATTCATGAAAATACTCACCACCATCATTACTGACAAACAAGTGTATTAATTGTATTATTATTTTTTAAGCCGACCAAAAAAACAATTGCATTGGTAGCCATTAGATTTGACTTTGGAAGATTTGTTGTATACAGATTGAAGTGTCTTGTGCAGGTTTTATTTATAAATCATTGAAAGCTTCAAGAGTTATATTCTGACTTGTTACCATTAAATAACATAACTACCGTATCTCCTCGAATAGACCGCGCGGTCTATTCTTTTCGCTGACCCTCACCTTTGACCTCACGCAATGTCTTTGCGCGTGCTCTTGGTGCCAGCTTTCACCTTCGACCTCTGTGAAAGTTGTCCTTGGTGACCCTGCAAGATTGAAGTAGGTGGTGGTTGGTAGGTTGCTCGTGGTTGGTTGCTCGTGGTTGGTTGCTCGTGGTTGGTTGCTCCGTTGTTGGCTAGGTTGCATTTTGTGCCACTGGTGAGTGATGATAACGGAAGAGAGGACTACAATGGCAGGAATTTACTTATGCTGTGTGATAACAAGTAAGTGTACTAAATACTCTGATGTGTATAAGATGTATGTAGAGCTATGGTGAATGACAGATTATTTGCCATGACAAAAAAAAACAGAGTTTTCTTTAAACACCTCTCCCCTCCCACTCTTGTAAAGCATGTAACTGTCTGAACTAATCATTTCTGCTGCCAATTCATTGCTGAAAGTGTGGGTTATCGAATACCATTTTATATTACTAGTGTGAGTACAATAGCATGGGTAACCATGCTATTAGGGATCAATAACACTCGTAAAGCAATTGAAATTGTACTCGGAGAGTGCTATTTTGAATGCTTTATGAGTGCTATTGACCCCTAATAGCACAGGTTACACGTGCTATCACTCGCTAATAGTAGGCCAGCTTTTTTTTTTTTATCATTTGCACTTGTAGCTACACTGTATCAGTCACTCACTATCTTCATATTTCAGCATTAGCTTCCTCTGGAATTTCGTGTTTAGCCTACAACTCATCCTAAAATGTTGAAAATATTCCATCTAATATGGGTAGAGCTTCTGTGGTACACAATGACATTGTCTCCAACTAGAATCTCTTGAACTGTACGTTTTCAAGGTTAATGCTGCACGCATGCACACTTATCTATCCGTACTATTTCACTTAGCAGCTGTGGTATTTCACTTAGTTTCCGTGCTATTTCACTTAGTTACGCACTATTTCATTTCCCCGTGCGATTTCAATTGAACAGTTATTTTCCCCATACATTTTTATTGGGCAATTTCGCACCGTACTATTAAATTTAGAAATTGTTAATTTGTTACCTACTGAAAACATTATGAAAGGTAGTAATGAAGCACACTCAATAACTTAACATGAACAAAGTCAAAACATTTGGTTTTCTTATCCATATACATCTTCCATGTCATCGTCAGGTAAGATTTTTTTGTGATTACAAGCATGACAGTAAACACTCAGACACTGTACCTAATAAAATTCCTCCCCCCCAACCTCCCTAGTACTTAGTGACATTATGTTGTTGTTTTTCCTTTAATGTACTGGTATTTTTTTAATTAACAGTGGTATACATGATGAAAGTGGCTAAGGTATAAGGCTTAGTAGGAAAAATAAATAATACACACACAAAAAAAAGAGAATGGGAGTAATATTTTATTCTAAGTCTTGGTACAGAATTACATCTTATAAAGTATATTGCACGATTAATTTAAAATATCGATTGCTGTCTAACTTAGCTCCCCCCTGGGTGAAAAGCCGGAAGAGCCCTAATGATAGTAGGGATTGAACATGTTTACAATCAGTATCGGTAATGATCCTCAGAAGTATATCTGAGAGTTGGCTAGAGATAAATTTATCGTAGTGACAGTGGTTAGTGTGCAGTAGTTCAATATGATGGGATTTCCTGGATAATATTGAATTATTCAGATGTTCAATTTCTTATATGATATTTTCAATGAATGCAATTTTTTTCCTTTATGCTGGTCCACCAAATTGAGGCCCATGTGAAATATGCTCTGTCCACACATGGGGATTTGCAACTGTTGCATTCTCTATATCTTCCGCTAAGTTTATCTAATTTAGGATAATGAATTTTTATTTATTATAAGGCCTATCATTTAGATAGAGCTGAGATTTCTTCCCTGTGGCTAACCTCTCAAATTAATGTTGTTGTTAATGTTATTATTTTTTCCACACTGTCTTGACCATCTATTTCTGCATGATACTATGTGTTCATGGATGGCCCTACCTCTTGTTGTGTTACAACTGGCCAATCTAGAGATCCAGAACCGCTGTGTTAGTGAATATGTTTAAGAGACTATACCTCTCGAACTGTTTCTAACAATTTCTTGGGGGGATTAGCTTGCAGAGTATGAGTTGAAATTTCATGATTGCATTTATTCACTTCAGTGTGTTTTCTTTTTTTATTGCTTTTCTTTGTAGTGGGATGGAGTGGGTGGAGCTGCTTTCGATGTCTCTGCCTTAAACCAGCTCTGAATGATGGCTCAAGAAGTGTCAACATTAGATCATGTACTACCTGACACTGCTGTAATGATGGCAAGTGAGTGTTCTCTAGAGTGTGTTTGTAATATAAGGAAGTATTGATTCCAATAGGTCTACATTGCTAGAATATATCACCAACACTCAGAGCAGTTAGTGGCTCTGGCTAGCTTGTTGTGGTCACCTAGGACACAAGTGTTTGTGTGACAATAAATATACATGTAAATGTGTATGTCAAGTTATGTAATCAGTATATGAGACCAGTACTATCGCAAGATGTTGACAATCTTAGTGAGTAGTCAGTCATTCTCGGCTGAAATAATTATTGGCTGTTAGAACGAGAAAAATTTGCTAGTATCTTAGGGGTTTTACCCACACTAATTAAGCCACAATTAACTACGTGATGAGTGAGCAAGTTAGCGGAGATGTAGCCCACCATCACATCACCCGAACCCAGGTAAAGGTCGACAAAGGACGTGCAAATACTGCAACCATGCGGCTAAGTGGTCACATGTGGTGTGTCACATGTGGAGCAATGGCACCCGGGCACAATTACATTAGTCCTAATAGCCACTGTTCTCAGTGCTTGTAGCCTAAGCCTAGCAGCTATCTGTTACTGCCTTGCCAGAATGGCTGATTCACCCGACACTATTAGCTCTATAAGGATGACTGCTCATCAGTGGTAGTTTGTTTGTTTTTTTAATAGTAAGGTGCTGGAGATATACTATCTGTACTCTAAATAATTAGCTTTCTGTAGGTCAGGTTGGATATATAGGATCTACATCATCAAGCCACCACCTCATTGTGAAATCATCAGTACCCGGCTTATGGCCTTTCATACACAATAGATACTTACTGATGTAATCAGCCGAAAACAGGAGTTCTATGGCTCGATAATACATGGACATGCTGCCGGTCCATTTGCCTTGCTTAACTAGTGCAGTTAGGTTAAGAGTTGGACTATAGTTCTGATGCTGTTACTGAGAGCATGCTGCCAACCCTCATTATGGTCAGGCATAGGCTTCGTTACAGGTGTGGGGTGCATGGCCGGCTCCCACTCTTCTTATTCTAACCTTCATGCAAAAATTTATGATCATCATTGTCCATTGCATATTAGTAACTATCTGCAGTATTTAGTAATGGATCTTCAGTATTTAGTAATGGCCAGACCCTCTCACGGATTGCCAAGATTGGCTCTGTCAAAGTGATCAGTTTTCTCGAAAGCATAGAAACTCCTGAATCAGTCAGGTACATGCTGTAATTGAGATTTATGCTGATGTGAGTGTTACATGAGAAGGGAGGTGGAGAAAATAGGGGTTACATGATGAGAGAGATTAGAGAATGAACTAGTGCTGGATGTGTGTTAGGACTCATAAGCCACACTACACTATGGCCAGTGTGGCATTATATAGAGCATAGGTAGGAGGTTCTAGTGCATATTGTAGTTAGATTTTACTAGAGGTGTGACGGTCCACCGGGGGCCCTTTAATAGTGTCTTATTCTCACACTATCACATTCGCTGCCTGTCTCTATTCTCTTACTCTCAGGCTCACTGCCTGTGTATTCTTGCACTATCAGGCTCACGGCCGTCATTCTCAGGCTCGCTGCCTGTCTAGTCTTACGCTATCAGGCTCATATTCTTTCACTATCAGGCTTACTGCATGTCTACTCTCACTCGCAGGCTTGCTGTCATCTATTCTCCCACTCTCACTCAGGCTCGCTGCCTGTCTATTCTCTCACTATCAGGCTAACTGCTTATCTATTCTCTTGCGCTCACTCAGGCTCGCTGCCTATCTATTCTCACTCTCACTCAGGCTCGCTGCCTATCTATTCTCACTCTCACTCAGGCTCGCTGCCTATCTATTCTCACTCTCACTCAGGCTCGCTGCCTATCTATTCTCACTCTCACTCAGGCTCGCTGCCTCTATCCTCACACTATCAGGCTCACTTTCTATCTATTCTCACACTCAAGTTACTGTCTATCTGTTTTCACACCCAATGCTGTTAAAGCATTCTTGCTCTTTAGCTCACCAATGTATTCATGCGCACTCTCGGGCTCATGCCTATCAATTCTCATTCTAGCCACCTATCTAGTCCCACATCCAGATATCTAGTTTCAACTATCAGGTTCGCCACCTATCTCGCACTCAGTGTGCTGCCTTGCCATAGCCAGACTCATCACCAATGTATTGTCATGCTTGAGTAGTATTTGTTCTTATTCTTACCCATTCTCACACTCAGACTTGCTGCCAACTAGTTGCACATCGTCATACTCTATCTGTGCACTCTCTCACTGCCATCCGATCTTGCACTATCAGACTTACCTACTTAATCTTGCACTGAGCCCCAGGGCCTATCTATTTTTGCATGCACTATCAGGCTTGCTGCCTATGTTTTCTCAAACTTGCTGCCTAGGTATTCCAGAGCTAAAAATAGCATGCGGACATCGGTCAATTACCGTACAAAACTTGATTTGGACCGCACAATCAATGATATGCATGGTCATTGTGTCCGGCCAAAAGGTGTTGCATCAAAAAGAACCAGAAATAAAGTTTTCTCACTCGCTGGGGAAAAAATGCGATACGCGACAGGCCAAGAAGCAATAATTAAGTCGGTCGCGTGATCCTTCCGATTGTGCTGAATCAGCAACTTCAGTTCTTCAGAAATTCGGAGTCCGTAATGCTTGCGCGGAGTCGATTGTTACCTTTTCCTCAAGTTTTCTGCGTGTTCTTCTGATCTAGCTTCTTGTTAGGCTTGTATGGTTGTGTCCAAGAAATCTACGATCTCTTCGGTAAGTTTATTTCCTGTTGTCAGCAAAAAAAAACGTGCTATTAGCTGTAGCTTCCTTTTGTAGCTAGTGCTTGTAATCGATGAAGCGCTACTCCAAAGATACTGAAGCTAGACCTGGACCTTCTAAGCAAAGGTGTGTTTATCACTCAACGTTTAAAAATTGGCAAAATGAGCTGGACAAAGAGTTTCAGGCTATGTGTCTTGGCTTGATTGTGAGGTGTCTGGGGCAAAAATAACAAAGATTGCTTGCAAGGCTTGTAAAAAGTTTGAAAGTAAAATTGTTGGCAGGAGAAACTATAGCAATAATTATTGTAATAAAATGGGTTGACCACTCAAAATAAGTCAATGTCCAGGCAAACTTTGATTTGTTCGGACAAATTGTCCAGACAATTTTTGAGTGTTATTTTTAGGTCTGGTATTCTCAGACTCATTTTCTATGTATTCTCAGGTTCGCTGCCTATGTATCTATTCATAGGCTTACTGCCTATCTTGTCTCAGGCTCACTACCTATGTATTCTCAGGCTTGCTGTCTATCTAGTCTCAGGCTCACTGCCTATGTATTCTCGGGCTCACTGCCTATCTAGTCACAGGCTCACTGCCTATGTATTCTCGGGCTCACTGCCTATGTATTCTCAGGCTCACTGCCTATGTATTCTCAGGCTCACTGCCTATGTATTCTCAGGCTCACTGCCTATGTATTCTCAGGCTCACTGCCTATGTATTCTCAGGCTCACTGCCTATGTATCCTCAGGTTCACTGCCTATGTATTCTCAGGCTCACTGCCTATGTATCCTATTGTCTATTACTCTCACTCAGGCTCGCTGCCTGTCTATTCTCACTCTCACTCAGGCTCGCTGCCTATCTATTCTCACTCTCACTCAGGCTCGCTGCCTATCTATTCTCACTCTCACTCAGGCTCGCTGCCTGTCTATTCTCACTCTAGCGAGCCTGAGTGAGAGTGAGAATAGATAGTTACTATTAATAGCTAATGCCAAATTTTGAAGTTCCATGTGAATAGGGATGTGGAGCAGATAATGCAACAGGGGAGGGATATTCTTAGTAGTTGTAATACACAATACTTTCACACAACTGACATACCTACGCAAGACTTAACCTTCGTGGTTAGTCTAGTGGAGCTATGAATTTTCAAGTAAATACTGTTGCATACGGCTTATAACTGACAAATAGCGTATTAACTTACCACCGCCACTAACTCAAATAGAAATGGAGCTCCCACAAGTTTTTGAGTTTTAACTGCATTCGCAAAATAATTCAAATTGGTAAATAATTCGCTTTCTAGGGTGATACTGGTAATGATCGCTAAACCGGAGGATTCCTTTTAGTGAAGTTTGGGATGGGGTCGAACACGGAGCGAACACAAAAATATGCGAGGGTCAAAGTACAAATGGCATACGTACGTCCACACATAAATTACAAACAAAAATCCCCGATTTTCAATTGTGTAACTCCTGAGAGTGTCTCACTCGCATTTATAGGAGTAAATCTTGGAGTCACATGCCACTTGACTATGGCAAGAGTGGTGTAGAGAGGAGTTATGGTACTGTTAGCATGTGAGGTTAGATTCTCCACCCGGTGGTGGTGTGACAGTCAGACAGACCACCTTAACGTAGCTGTCCAGGGCAGGCTGCCCTTCATTCAACATCTAATACTACTGCGTACTGCCCCTCACAGCTATTAGGCCAAGCAGCCCTTCAGCTAATTACTAAGTGTGATACGTACACTCTGCCCTTGCTCAGGTCTTCTTACCTGGGCATGTGGTCCCTCACTTATTAACGACTGCTGGGGGCACTCTCCTTACTCGACAACCACTACCCAGGTTGTGTTCCTGGAGTCTACTTAGACTCCAGTGTGCAGTGAAAGCAGGTGAGATGGGAGTATACAGGACTTACCAGTCCTGGTTTACTGAAGCTGTGCCCACTCGGGTTACCCGAGATAGACATGGTGGCTGGAGTCATCCAGGTACCAGGCGCTGATCACAGCTCCAAGGTCAGTGGCACCACTCCCTTCTCCGAGGAACCAATATGTATTCACTGTATGGCCACATCACAAAGCCAGTGAGAGGGAGAAGGTTGGGGCTCATGGGTAGTTCAGCAGTACTCTTGTCATAATGCTCAGTTCTCAATGTGTATGCTAGTCTGTACTTACTTTCACAGGTATACAGCCTACTACCATTGGTAAGAGAGCTGCCAACCCCCTCTCCTAACCTATCACTTATAGCCCTTGGGGGTGTAGGCCGCCTCCTGCAGCCCTTTGGGGGGACTCGGCAATGCAGGGCAATTAACGCTAATTGCCACTGACCTGCCAAGTCTCTCACCCCCAAGGCCACACAGGGGGGGTGGGTCCAGGGTCATACCACTGCCTCATGCACAAGGAACATGCGCAGACATGACCACGGGCTCACATCAGCACAGACTGCCAATGTGTAGTTTAGGAGGATGACACCAGGCAACCATACCAATAAGGCGAATCAGTTCTTTTGTTAGTTAGTGGGAGAATGTGTGCATCAAAATATGAAAGAGACCATCAACTATTTTGTTTACTTTGCCATTCATGAATCTTGAGCTGATGGAAGCAAAATTCCACCATGTGTTAAAAATGTTACTGCAAACATGTCTTTCAATATGCATGCTTGTATCTACATCAGCAAGGCCAATCTTTCTAGCACATTTCCCATTTTGTGAAATAACATGTAATGTACGTGTATTACATTGTTGAGCAACAAAGTTACGTATTACAAGTGCAACATATGTAGTATTCTTCGAAATATTTATGTAAAGATGGTTCTGATGTTTCGTACTGCTTAGAAAAGTTTAGTAGAATCTTTTGCAATCTATCTTTATTTTGCTCTCTGTTAAATTCTCAGGATTAAGCAAAACTATCTCAAATTGCAAGAAATTATTTGCTCACATAATTACGACGTGACGATAGGGGGGCTTTTTCCACAACAGTTAGTACCCTATGTGAAGCCAACAGCTTTATGTTTTCTCATACTTTCATGTTTTCTCTGACTGCCAGAACAACTATAACATTACACTTTATTTCATCATTAGTATTCACGCATGCTCATTTGTTCTTATTTTCGTGTACCGTCGTGCATCGTCGATGATTTGTTTTTTGTTTATATTTATCACCTCAACACTGTCATTGACTGTTCTTAACTGGAACTCTGACGTTACCATACCCACTAGTGGGTCTTCACTGCACTATACATGTAGTTACTCTGTTTCTGCTTAGTGTAGTGCGTGTATGCCAGGATCAATGTGATTTCTCGCATGAACACCTGCAAACAAAAAAAAACAAACTTGCCCTTCGAGCCTACCCATACCGAATCATCTTCCTACACCACTGTTTGCATTTGCTCTTAAATTTACTACTTTTACATTTTTGTAACAAAAGGAGTCCATCTGAATGCTTTCTGACTGGCAAGCAACACCCCTTTTTTGTAATTAGAGCAAAGTTTAGTGAAGCCATCCAACATTTTGATGCCATTTGTACAGGATTCCCCTGATAGATGCGAGCACAATGTTGCAATCATAAGTACTCTCTGTATCACATGCACATACATGAACAACTGTGGCATGTAAAATCATTGAGAAATTATAGTTTCAATTATTACAAATTGTGTATCAGCCCATGAGTAAATTGTAGAGCTTTTGCTGCTATGTCTGTAAGAATTAAAGTTTTTGTTGTGGGGCTCATCATACCTGGCTTCCTCGTGTACAAACTCATATATTGTATACACTTACATATACATATGTGTACAGTATATAAAGTGCCATTGTGGTCTCTTTCACTCATCTTAGTAAGAGGTACTTTTCTTGTTGTTGTTGGGGTTTTTTACGTTCTTACATTCATAATGTATATTTTAGTTTTCTAATTAAGCATTCCTATAAAGGTTATTATTGAGACCTTTATCGAGTAGAGATAAGCAGTGTAACATCAACTGCTGTACTGTACTGTAGTGAAAACAGCATTGTGTTCCTGAAAGGAACACCAAAAAATGGTAACATGTGATTACTTTCCCTTCTTTGTTACAGGTTGGAGATGAAAGAGTGTCCAAGGAATTGCTGTGGACGTTTCCAGTGACAATTCAATCCTTGTTTGAAGGAAAATCTACTGGAGTATTGAGGACAATTAAACCTATCACTGACACTGTCATAATCCAACCTTTAAAAGCGTCTTCATACTGAAAATTTACAGTATTTTATTTTTATGGAATAGTTCATTAGTATTTTGTCAATGGCATTGGGAATGGTATACTAGCTTACGAGCAGTCTGCATTAATTTCAGAATAAAGTTGACTATCTAACATACTCAAGGTTCCTTCAGTTAGTGACCTCGTAGTGCTGCCTTGAGTCGTCACGTTGATCGTACTGAAGTTGTATTTAATCTATGAACAAAGGGTGGGGAAAGGGGGTGGGGGGGAGAGGAGATGTGGAGGAGGCGAGTGAGATGCATGGACCCAGGAAAAGTTGTATGCTGCTCTCATTGTTGCTACTAGATACTCTAGATACATACACATGTAGATTGCTCCATGAACTTCATGGAGTTGCAGTCTGTTGACTTAAGAATATGTGTCACACAGTATAATATTAGCTTCAACTTTTAGAATAAGCAGTCGCGTCCAAAATTGAAGCCACACCCTTTGATTGTTGTGTGAACAAGTAGCTATTATTATTAAAAAACTACAGTTGCAAAATATTGATGTGTACCCACAGCTATTTTTCCAAGTGATCATGTACTTCAGCATGATTGAGGTGGGTCTGTTGGCTCAGAAATGGTCAGCCCCGCAGCAATGGTCAGCCACGCAGAGATGGTCAACCGGTCAGCCCCGAAGTGGTCAGTCCCAGCAATGGTCAATGGTCGTCCATTTGCGCATGCGCGAGTGCTTAAGGTTCAAAGTTTGTTTGATTGGCCGCGCTCTATAGGTCAAAGGTGAGGGTCAGCCGTTCTGCACATAACGTCGTCCTTACAAAACAACGAATCCCGTTATGTACCGTGCGTGATGCCAATTTTACCTTTGAACCCAACACGCGCATTTTGGCTTTCCCACAATTCCCACAATTTGAACCGAAGAACTGCGTGTACTTTGAACTTCCCTTGTGGAAAACCAGTTGGGTCATTTGGAATCTGAGGTAGGACATCTAGAATTAGGAAAGGTGGGGCAGGGGCTTGTTCACAGCAAATGCATTACTACACCCACAGTGACAAATAATAAGCTTCACTCGTTCAACTGACTATCTCCTGCAGCGTCTCTCTCGATTGCGGTTCAGCGAGGGAACTCATATCAGTATATGGAGGCATCACAACCTGACTTTATTTTATTTCTTTATTTTATTTTATTACTAGTGATGTGCTTGAGCACAAATGGCGAGCGAGCCTAAAGACTATACTATTTTTATATAAATGATTTTGACTTCTAACACTGAAGCTACAGAAAATAAGGTCCAGTTTTTAAATTTCGCATGGATTTCAGTGCCATAGTAACAACTCTCTGCAACTGCTTGTATTGAAGGAAAAAAACAACAACAAAACAATACACATTATTTAAAGGTTTTCTTTGTGATATTCTTTAGCTAAGTAGTGGTTGTAACACAATGTTTTGACACAACTGGACATGCACCTACACAGACTTACCTTAGCTGTAGTCTATTGGACAATATATTCTGTTGCGCACAGCTTATAACCATGACAAAGAGCGCATTGACTTACCACCGCCACTAACTCGAATAGAAATGGAAGTCCCTTAAGTTTTCAAGTTTTAACTGCACCCGCAAAAGAATTCAAAACGGTTAAACAATTCAATTTCTAGGGTGATACGGGTACTGATCGATAAACCAGAGGATTCTGTTTAGTGCAATTTGGGACGTGGTCGACCACATAACTAACACAAAAACGCGAGGGTCAAAGTACAAAATGACACACGTACGTCCAAATATATATACAAATAAACTAGTGGTGTGCTTGAGCACAAATGGCGAGCGAGCCTGATAGTTAGGTAACATAAAAATGTTACTATTTTTTAGCTTAAATCATGCAAACACTATAATAGCAGTTATGACATTTGATTTCAGCAAACAAATACAAAATCACTCTCTTACCTGATTAATGGTAACTTTTGTAGTGTCAAACATCAACCATTCTGATAATCTCAATCACCAGTAACTCTTGAACAAGCTCTCAGCTACGATAAAAAATAAACCAGTGTTATTATTTGTAATTTTAGCCAACAAAATATGGAATTACTACTTACCTCATTCTTGAATATTGATAACTTCTGTAGTATCAAATTGAAGTTACTTTGACCATCTGAATTACCTTGAGTTCTTGACAACAAGCTCTCGCCTACAAAAACAAAAGACAATCAATTTTAGCACACAAATACAAAATTACTTTCTTACCTCATTTTCTTGAGCAGTGGTAACTTTTGTGGTACGAAATTTGAGTCATTATGACTATTTGAATTTACCAGTCACTGTTGACAACAAGCTCTTAGCTATAAAAAAGAAAGGCCAGAATTTATTTAGCTAACAAATATGGAATTACGTACTTACCTCAGCATCTCTCGAGTAGTAGTAGCTTCCTTAGCATTAATACTTTATGTGTTTACATACGCTTTTCAGAAGTAGTGATAGCTCTCTTAGTACTGACTACAGGTGGCTCTTGACAACTAACTAGCCGCACTTAGCCGGAGAAAAGGCGAAGTTTTGATTTAAATCTGGTAAAGGGTCTTCAATGCCATGGTAACCGGTCGAATCAACTTTTTGTTTCTTGAAAAGCAAGCATTTTCGCAGGAATTTTCTCACACTTTGGAGCTTAAGTATAAAGTAAGGCTTTCTTAATGAGAATAAACTGGAGTCAAACCTAAAAAGCCGTGTTTTTTTGAAGAAAAAAGTTTCCCGCACGCGCGTTTAAAGGGCATACGTACAATCCATACATACATACATACATATATACATATAACATATACCCGATTTTGCATTATCCACCCCTAATACTGTCTCGCTCGCTACGCTCGCTCGCCAATAAACTAGTGGTGCGCTCGAATACCGCAAATGCATGGCGAGCGAGCAGGCTCTTTTTACAGAAAAGTAGGACAGAAATTACATCTAACTGTAGTGCACAGTGTAACCCTTTCCATTCTCAGTTAGCATCAGAGAATCTAAAGTCTCTGATCCCAGACTACTGAAGTGGACCCAAGCATTGTAGTAACAATAACAGAATTACCTGAATAAACTTCGAAAGCAGTGGAAAAGAAGCGCAGCTTGACAAAGACTTCACAATTGTTTCTAGAAGAGAGTAGCTATAAACTTTTTGGTTGAAACAAAGTTGCGTAAGGCAGTGCAGCAGGATTCTCCGCGCTTGTTAATTGAAAAATACTGGAACTGTGAACGCTTTACCTAACTTACGTAACTAGTGGTGTGCTTGAGCACAAATGGCGAGCAAGCCTTAAACTACACTATTGTTAAATGATTGATTTTAACAACTAACACTCAAGCTACTAAAATAAAATTGAGTTTTTAAATTAAGTTAATGCGGTAAAGTGATTTCAATTCCATAGTAACTGCTCCCCACAACTGTTTGAATTGAAAAAGAAGCAACAAAATCAAGTCACGTTATTTAAAATTTTCTTTGTGATATTCTTAATAGTAGTTGTAACGCACAATACTTTCACACAACTGAACATACCTACGCAAGACTTACCTTCGTAGTTCGTCTAGTGGACAATGAATTTTCAAGTAAATGCTGTTGAGTAGGCTTATATAACTGCGACAAATAGCGTATTAACTTACCACCGCCACTAACTCGAATAGAAATGGAGCTCCCATAAGTTTTTGCGTTTTAACTGCACCCGCAAAACAATTCAAAGCGGTAAACAATTCAATTTCTAAGGTGATACGGGTAATGGTCGCTAAACCAGAGGATTCTGTTTAGTGAAGTTTGGGACGGGGTCGAACGCCGAGCGAACACAAAAATACAGAGGGTCAAAGTACAAAATGACATACATACGTCCAAACATATGTGACAGTCTATGGGAAAAGGGGGCACTTCACGCAAAAATTGAAATTGAGATATAGGCTCCAGAAGTAAGTCACAGGAAAAATTCTTTCCTTCTCCTATTTTTGATTTTTGCAGAATTAGTCTTAGTGACCCTTATTCTAAGTCTACGCCAAATTTCAAATGTCGAAACAACTTAAAAGACCCCAAGCGTGCCGTGGAAAGACAAGCTACTTTTTATTCTCTCTCGTTCTCGAAGTACAATAAACGGGGAATGGGCGGAGTTTCAAACAAGCAGCTAAAAAAAACGGCATAGCTTTGAGAATAGTGCATGCAATCTACAGCTTACCTCCTGGTTGAAAGTTTACCACTACATGGAGTAGAGTAGCCAAAGATTCCGACAAGACTTGCTGTGAGACGCTCTGAAAGCTAAAAAGAACTCTACGCAAACTTCGTTAGTCGCCATTAAAAAGCGGCTGTACGATTTTAATTGCGTATGCGGAGTACGCCGTTAAGTATACGGAAACATTAATTATACCGGAAGTGGAAATTCAATTTATGTTTTCTCGATTTCTAGTTCAATTGCTTTGCTGAATACAGCCCAGTTCAACTACCAGTTTCTCTGCGCGTCGAAGGTTTTACCCTCCAGTATTTTAGCACTAAGTCGAGATAAATTGTAGCTTTTTATTGGCATAAAAAACTCAATTTTTTTGTTTGAGTGAAGTGCCCCCTTTTCCCATAGACTGTCACATATATCTAAATAAATAAACAAACATCCCCGATTTTCGATTGTGTTACCCCTGTAAGTGTCTCGCTCGCTACGCTCGCTCGCCAATTATTATTCTATTTTTATTAACTAGTGATGTGCTTGAGCACAAATGGCGAGCGAGCCTAAAGACTATACTATTTTTATATGAATGATTTTGACTTCTAACACTGAAGCTACTGAAAATAAGGTCCAGTTTTTTTATTTAGCATACAGGGTAAAGGGATTTCAGTGCCATAGTAACAACTCTCTGCAACTGCTTGGAAGGAAAAAACAACAACAAAACAATACACGTTATTTAAAAGTTTTCTTTGTGATACTCTTTAGCTAAGTAGTGGTTGTAACACACAATGGACATGCACCTACACAGACTTACCTTGGCAGTAGTCTAGTGGACAATGTATTTTCAAGTAAATACTGTTGCGCACGGCTTATAACCATGACAAAGAGCGCATTGACTTACCACCGCCACTAACTGGAATAGAAATGGAAGTCCCTTAAGTTTTCAAGTTTTAACTGCACCCGCAAAATAATTCAAAACGGGTAAACAATTCAATTTCTAGGGTGATACGGGTACTGATCGATAAACCATAGGATTCTGTTTAGTGCAATTTGGGACGGGGTCGACCACGTAACTAACACAAAAACGCGAGGGTCAAAGTACAAAATGACATACGTACGTCCATATATATAAATAAATAAATAAACTAGTGATGTGCTTGAGCACAAATGGCGAGCGAGCCTAAAGACTATACTATTTTTATATGAATGATTTTGACTTCTAACACTGAAGCTACTGAAAATAAGGTCCAGTTTTTAAATTTAGCATACAGGGTAAAGGGATTTCAGTGCCATAGTAACAACTCTCTGCAACTGCTTGAATTGAAGGAAAAAACAAAACAAACAATACACGTTATTTAAAAGTTTTCTTTGTGATATTCTTTAGCTAAGTAGTGGCTGTAACACACAATGCTTTGACACAACTGGACATGGCACCTACACAGACTTACCTTCGCAGTAGTCTAGTGGACAATGTATTTTCAAGTAAATACTGTTGCGCACGGCTTATAACCATGACAAAGAGCGCATTGACTTACCACCGCCACTAACTCGAATAGAAATGAAAGTCCCTTAAGTTTTCAAGATTTAACTGCACCCGCAAAAGAATTCAAAACGGTAAACAATTCAATTTCTAGTATGATACGGGGTACTGATCGATAAACCAGAGGATTCTGTTTAGTGTAATTTGGGACGGGGTCGACCACATAACTAACACAAAAACGCGAGGGTCAAAGTACAAAATGACATACGTACATAATATACAAACTAGTGGTGTGCTTGAGCACAAATGTCGAGCGAGCCTGATAGTTAGGTAACATAAAATGTTACTATGTTTTAGCTTACTTCATGCAAACACTATAATAGCAGTTATGACATTTGATTTCAGCAAACAAATACAAAATCACTCTCTTACCTTATTAATGGTAACCTTTGTAGTAGCAAACATCAACTATTCTGATAATCTCAATCACCAGTAACTCTTGAAAAAGCTCTCAGCTACGATAAAAAATAAACCAGTGTTAACAAATATGGAATTACTACTTACATCATTCTTGAGTATTGATAACTTCTGTAGTATCAAATTGAAGTTACTTTGACCATCTGAATTACCTTATTCTTGACAACAAGCTCTCACCTACAAAAACAAAAGACAATCAATTTTAGCACACAAATACAAAATTACTTTCTTACCTGAGCAGTGGTAACTTTTGTAAACTTTTGTAGTACCAAATTTGAGCCAATCTGACTATTTGAATTTACCAGTCACTGTTGACACACTCTTAGCTACAAAAAAGAAAGGCCAGCGTTAATTTTGCATATTTAGCTAACAAATATGGAATTGCGTACTTATCTGAGCTTCCCTCGAGAAGTAATAGCTTCCATAGCATTAATACTACGACATTCTGACTACCAACAGCTCTTGACAACCAACAACCGGCACTTCGTATCCCCCATAAAACGGCGAATTTTTGAAATTAAGTCTGGAAAAGGGTCTTCAATGCCATAGTAACCTGTCGAATCAACTTTTTGTGTCTTGAAAACAAGCGTTTTAGCAGGAATTTTCTCATACTTTGGAGCTTAAGTATAAAGTAAGGTTTGCTTAATGCTGTAGTTTCAGAATAAACTGGAGTCAAGCCTAAATAGTCGTGCTTTTAGGAGAAAACAGTTCCCCGCGCGCGCGTTTAAAGAGTATACGTACCATCCATACATACATACATATATATATAACTAGTGGTGTGCTTGAGCACAAATGGCGAGCGAGCCTGATAGTTAGGCAACATTATGTTTTAGCTTACTTCATGCAAACACTATAATAGCAGTTATATGACATTTTATTTCAGCAAACAAATACAAAATCACTCTCTTACCTTATTAATGGTAACTTTTGTAGTATCAAACATCCACCATTCCGATAATCTCAATCACCAGTAACTCTTGAACAAGCTCTCAGCTACAATAAAAAATAAACCAGTGTTATTACAGTCGAACCTCCCTACAACGGGACTCCGAGAAGCGGTCAGACTCTCAACAACGGTCAGACCGTTGGGAACGGAGTATTTTCTGCATGTATGTAATGGATTTTTTGACTCCAAGTAACGGTTGACTCTCTACTCCGGACAACGGCCAAGCTGTGTGCCCCAAAATGTAATGTCTTGTACAACATTTACTTCTTGGGACGGCCAGTTAGCCACACCCAACTTATTGATGCCGCCATTTTGCCTAGCCTTTCAATTTTAGCTTGCCACGCCTAACTAATTTATGACTTGTGTGCCTTTCAATTTAATAAAAGACATAATACTAAATGAATGCTAATACTAATTTTACATTCATTACAGATGTCCCTCTATTAACTAGTTCTCTCATTCGGCAGACATAAACAGGTGGGCCGAACACGCGGTAGATACAGGGCACTTCCAGGCCATAACCGGCGCCTTTGTTCACTCTCTCTCCTTGGACCATAGCGTGTGCTATCTACTGGATCCACGTCAACATGCGAATCAGAGGAAACTTGAATTGAATTCTGGACATTGAGTGAAAAAGAGGAGCCCTGGACTGATCCATAGACAGATCCATTTAAAAGAAGCTTGTTGCTTTTACCTTTAATGTCCTTTGGGTTTTCCCCAGAGGAAATCAAAGACTTTCTCTCCTTTAAGAGAATACTCTCAGAGTTTCTCTTTGAAGGGGTCATATAAGGTTTTATATACACCTTTGATTTGGTCAATTTACTTCGGTTGGATAGGATTACAGACACTTCAGTTGTTCTCAACAACTTCACAAGTAGAGGTCGAGGCCTCACATGAGAGGGGCTATATTTACCCATTCTCGTGCAATCTCTAACAGAAAGCTTAGAGATATCAGGCATGAGTGAAGATAATACTGATATCACTTGCTTTTGATCACTATCTAACCTAACCTGATGTGAAGTGCCTTGAAGACATTCATCAATATCGTATATCACTAAGCTAAACTTACGTTCCCATATATTTACAAATTCTGCGCATCTTCACTTGCACATACAGTTTCTCTTCTCTTTACTGTCATTATGGAATCTCATTCCATTCCAGCTGACTGGAAGGTACACAAATTATTTCCTCTCCACAAGAAAGGAAGTGTATCTGAAGTTAGCAACTACAGGCCTATTTCTCTCCTAAGCATTCTTCATAAAGTACTTGAATTAATAGTCTACTCTAAGATAATAGATTTTATATATCCAAAAATTTCAAAGACACAATTTGGTTTTATCAGAAATAGATCCACTCTTCAACAACTTCTTCTATCAATACTTTAGTTTTCAATTCTGTGGAGTCAAAGCGACACACAGAAATTGTGTTTCTTGATTTTGCCAAAGCCTTTGATTCAGTCCCCCACAATGAACTTCTGTATAAACTTTGGCTAACTGGCATTACTGGTCCTCTTTGGTTATTTTTCAAAGATTACTAACAAAATAGAAAGCATTTTGTTGAGGTTGAAGGGTGTAAATCTGACTTACTTCCTGTCAAATCAGGTGTACCTCAAGGTAGTGTACTTGGACCTCTGCTTTTTATTATTTATGTTAACGACATACCGTCTCTCTGCTCTTTTTCGTCTGTGTTTTTATTTGCTGATGATGCCAAACTTATTGCCTCTTTAAACTCTGCAAGTGAGAATTTAGCTCTTCAAAAGGATCTTGACAATTTATTGTCATGGTGTCAAACTTGAAAACTTTCTTTTAATACTTCTAAATGTGCATACATGAACGTCTCCCTATCATCATCTACTAACAACAATTACACCATCGGTAATGATACAATTAAAACAGTGACTCAACAGAAAGATGTAGGTATTTTACTCTCTGATAGTTTATCTTGGTCTGTCCACATCAAAGAAATATGCAGCAAAGCTTATCGGTCTCTAGGCGAACAATTCCTTGCACATCACCCATTAACATTAAGAAGTCCCTCTATCTATCACTTGTAAAGATCTCAGCTGACCTACTGTTCCCAGCTATGGTTTCCCAACAAAATACAAGACATTATCTTATCGGAAAGAGTTCAACGGTGTGCAACTAAATACACTTTAAATAATTATAATATTTCTTACAAATTAAGACTTATTCATCTCAATATTTTACCACTAATGTACTACCTACAATTACTAGACCTATTATTTTTTGTTAAATGTCTTAAGAATCCGTCTGATTAATTTAATGTATTTAATCACGTCACTTTCCATTCTGGATCCACAAGATCTTCATCTAATCCAAAAAACTCCGAAATAAGGTCAAACTCTCTACAAAGGCCAAAGGGTTCATCCCCATGCATGGCTGTTGTTCGGAGGTTCGACTGTATTTGTAATTTTAGCCAACAAATATGGAATTACTTACATCATTCTTGAGTATTGATAACTTCTGTAGTATCAAATTGAAGTTACTTTGACCAACTGAATTACCTTGAATTCTTGACAAGCTCTCACCTACAAAAACAAAAGACAATCAATTTTAGCACACAAATACAAAATTACTTTCTTACCTCATTTTCTTGAGCAGTGGTAACTTGTAGTACATAATTTGAGCCAATCTGACTATTTGAATTTACCAGTCACTGTTGACTAGCTCTTAGCTACAAATTGCATATTTAGCTAACAAATATGGAATTGCGTACTTATCAGCTTCCCTCGAGATGTAGTAGCTTCCATAGCATTAATACTACGGCATTCTGACTACCAACGGCTCTTGACAACCAACAACCAGCACTCTCGTATCCCCCCATAAAACGGCGAAGTTTTGAAATTAAGTCTGGAAAAGGGTCTTCAATGCCATAGTAACCTGTCGAATCAACTTTTTGTGTCTTGAAAACAAGCGTTTTAGCAGGAATTTTCTCATACTTTAGAGCTTAAGTATAAAGTAAGGTTTGCTTAATGCTGTAGTTTCAGAATAAACTGGAGTCAAGCCTAAATAGCCGTGTTTTTAGGAGAAAAACGTTCCCCGCGCGCGCGTTTAAAGAGCATACGTACCATCCATCCATACATACATATATATAACATATACCCGATTTTGCATTATCCACCCCTAATACTGTCTCGCTCGCTACGCTCGCTCGCCAACTAGTGGTGTGCTTGAGCACAAATGGCGAGCGAGCCTAAAGACTATACTATTTTTATATGAATGATTTTGACTTCTAACACTGAAGCTACTGAAAATAAGGTCCAGTTTTTTAATTTAGCATACAGGGTAAAGGGATTTCAGTGCCATAGTAACCACTCCCTGCAACTGCTTGAATTGAAGGAAAAAATAACAACAACAAAACAATACACGTTATTTAAAAGTTTTCTTTGTGATATTCTTTAGCTAATAGTGTTGTAACACACACAATGCTTTGACACAACTGGACATGCACCTACACAGACTTACCTTGGCAGTAGTCTAGTGGACAATGTATTTTCAGGCCTAAAGACTATACTATTTTTATATGAATGATTTGACTTCTAACACTGAAGCTACTGAAAATAAGGTCCAGTTTTTTTTTACTGATTTAGCATACAGGGTAAAGTGATTTCAGTGCCATAGTAACAACTCTCTGCAACTGCTTGGAAGGAAAACAACTACAACAAAACAATACACGTTATTTAAAAGTTTTCTTTGTGTTATTCTTTGGTTAAGTAGTGGTTGTAAACACACAATGCTTTAACACAACTGAACATGCACCTACACAGACTTACCTTCGCAGTAGTCTAGTGGACAATGTATTTTCAAGTAAAATACTGTTGCGCAAGGCTAATAGCCATGACAAAGAGCGCATTGACTTACCACCGCCACTAAGGATTCTCAGAGCTTGTTAACTTACGTAATTAAAAGCGCGGGCGAAAACAGAGGTCTCACGTACCCCATAAACAGATAAATAAATAAATTTATTAGGTACTGAACAGAGCCTGATAACTGTTGCCACATAGAAAATGCATTAAACTAAACAGGATGTGGCTTAGGGCAATATTTTTCCATATCACCTGTGTTCATAGTTATTACGTTGGGTTATTACGTCCCCCTAGGTAAATTTCTTGTTACCAAGGTATTGCCATGAGCAGTACCTAATAAATTTATTATCCATTGGATACCCGAGAATATCACTCGTCTGATTGGCGGTATTTACGCTCGTGCCTGCGGCACTCGCGTAAATACTAAGCCAACAGACTCATGATATTCTCCTGTATCAAATGAATAATATATATTTATTAGGTACTGAACAGAGCCTGATAACTGTTGCCACATAGAAAATGCATTAAACTAGTGATGTGCTTGAGCACAAATGGCGAGCGAGCCTAAAGACTATATGATTTTGACTTCTAACACTGAAGCTACTGAAAATAAGGTCCAGTTTTTTAATTTCACATACACGGTAAAGGGATTTCAGTGCCATAGTAACAACTCTCTGCAACTGTTTGAATTGAAGGGAAAAAACAACAACAAAACAATACACGTTATTTAAAAGTTTTCTTTGTGATATTCTTTAGCTAAGTAGTGGTTGTAACACACAATGCTTTGACACAACTGGACATGCACCTACACAGACTTACCTTCGCAGTAGTCTAGTGGACTATGTATTTTCAAGTAAATACTGTTGCGCACGGCTTATAGCCGTGACAAAGAGCGCATTGACTTACCACCGCCACTAAGGATTCTCAGAGCTCTTTAATTGAAAAATACTGGAACTGTGAACGCTTTACCTAACTTACGTAATTAGAAGCGCGGGCGAAAACAGAGGTCTCACGTACCCCATAAACAGATAAATAAATAAAGGCTCCTGTTAGGTGCAGGCCGAAAGCCGCTTGCACGCGCGTTTAAGTTCCTGGAAATCACGTGACAGTTGAGCAGGCGTGGCTCTAGGCTGCTGTGTGGTAATGGTCGCATATCAATATCATGCACTTTAATAACTTCGTCCGGTAATGATCGTCATTTATAGCACGCGCGTTTAACGTGTGCGGTTCGCCTGGCCATATGGAATCAATGAAAATGAATGATGTACAAGGTATGATTAGTTCAAACATAAGATAAATTACATTAAAAATTTTTTTTTCATGGTAAAGTTTTAGGCAGGTGTGATTCTTGTTTTAAGTCCAAAAAAAGTACGAAGTATTGCCGCATCCAGCACAGTCACCATGAACAGCAGGCAGCACCATGTTGTTCTTGCTTTGAACAGGCTCTCTCAGCCACTCACTGTCGCATAACACTTGGCCATCTGGAGGAAGGTGCATACTGGATGACGAGGAATCTGCAGAAAAGTGATAAAGTGCCATCATGTTACTTTGATTTGTCATCAGTTACTTTCACAACACATAATACTAACATTGAAACCGATCCCACATGCAGTATTTCCCATCTTGGGCCCCAATGTCCCCAGGACTATGGTGAAGGTTTTTTACTGAATTACACTGCTGATAAGTGGGAGCTATGGAGAAAATGCTTTGAAAATCAAACAGGGGCCATTCTCAAGTTATCTACTAGTAGTAACAAAAACAAGGAATCTAACTGTGGAGTGCTAAAGAAAGGGACAGACATCTTTACGTATAAAGTTAGCTGGAGGCAACAGTACACTTGTTTTCGAGGAGGGAACCCACGTCATAAAACTAACGCCTCTAAAAATCCAAGAAATGCCCCAGGATCTAGAATAAGTGGATGTCAAGCAACACTGAATGTCAGACTACTTAAGCTAGAACACACAGCTATTCTTCATATACATTTTCCTTTAGCAACAGCTCACAACGGGCATTCACTCAAGTCTCTTGCTGACATGCATGCATACCAACCTCTCCCAGAGATAGCTGAAAAGATAGAATCTTTGGTTTGCAACAGCCATTTAAACCAAATCAGCCTAAAATTGTCACTCAAAGAATGGGTACACAGAGAGGTGATTCCAAAGCATATGAAAAATGGCATACTTGAGGAAATGCCCAATGAGTTTGATCGTCGCTACTACCCAACCACCCAGGACCTAAGAAATATAACAAAGGGAGTCATCAACAAAATCAGAAAAAACACTTTTGACCAAGATGCCCTTGAAATACTGTTACATGATGAAGTCAAAAGAGACAACCAGTTTCAATATTTCCTTCGAAAATACCAAGATTTTGAAGATAACGAAGTTGAAACGTAAGAACTAACACAATAAAGGAAACCCAGAATCTCATTTTCACCCCCCAATCAAACAGTTCCCTTTCCTGTACAAAAAGTTACTTCCTTCGCACTCACACCGTCAGTTTACTAATCACCTTGCCTAACAAATGCCTCCTCCCTCCTCATAGGCAAAATGTAACCCTATCTATAGCAAGACCTTTTCCCCACTACAAACTACCCACTTCCCATAACTTATGTGTTTACTCCTCCTACGCAAACACAGCAACACAAGTGCTATTTTTTTAAAATTATTTTTCATTTATTGTCTAATATAATAGGGTTAAATAGCTATATTGGAAATGGAAATATACACGAAATAACAACAACAACAAAATACTGTTTCTCTTAGGATGTTAAGAGTTTGCGGCCACATTTTTGACATCATCCATTAATAATGAAACAGTTTTAAGTTGTGGAAGTTCAAAGCTATTGCTAGGTGCCTCTAGTCCACTAATTAGATTGATTCCATAAGCAATTGAAGCATTCATAGTACTTAATCTGGGTTCCTTTCAGCTTTTCACCAAGGGGGGGGGAGAAATTAGATAATGTTAATTTTGAGGGGGCATACAAACAAACATTACATTCTAACAGGAAGGAGGATTTGGTAGAACTTGGAGTACTACCCTTCAGCTCACAAGAGAAAAATTTAAAACAAAATTACGTGTTTCATTAAGTTCATTACAATCAACAGACAGTACTAAATGCGACATGACATTTATGGGTATATAATACTTTATTTATGTGCATTATTTTCTCGCTTTCAACCCTTGAAAATATATATGTACCAGTATAATACATCTCTAAGTATGACATTCTTATGACTGTGTGTAACAGAAGCACTCCCGAGGACCTTTCACCTCCCGAGGATCTTTCACCACATAACTATTCAGCTACTGACCACAACAGCACCACCACAAGTAGTGTTGAAAATTCATTTCTCTTAGTTCTACAAACAAATAGCCAAAAGGATCATATGAAGAAGTATGGCAACAGCATAACACTAATGGATGCAATTTATCGCACAACTAAATACGGATTTCCTTGCTTTTTTCTGACCGTAAGAACATCCATTGGAACTGGCATGGTCATTGCAACCATCATTCCTCAACATGAGAATGAGGACATGATCACTGAAGGTCTCAGCATTCTCAAGCAATGGAATCCTGAGTGGTCACCTAAATATTCAATGACGGACAAGAGTGATGCTGAGCTTAATGCCATAAAAACAGTATTCCCATCAACCATTCGTCTTTTGTGCGATTTCCATCGAGCACAAGCCTGGGAAAGATGGGTGAATAAAGGCATGAATGGCGTACAATATCAACACAGAAATGAAATTCTCGAACATCTTAAAAGTTTAGCGTATTCCACATCAAGTAAGTTTTACATACAATGGTCAGAACTACATGTGATAGACAAACGTATTATCAAAAAACTAAGCAAACTAAATTCACAGCATACAGTTACCATCTGAAAATAGAGCAACAACTTGGTAATTTTTCATTAAAATCCATTTCCTAAATCTGATCACTAATTATTTAATCCCTACACTGACGGATTTCTGACCAAAATATTTTTTTTCCTTATTTTACAATGCCACAATTCGGTAAAACAAAAATGTATACTATAGCTTCTGTCAAGAGCCTGCAATACAACCATTCTAAAGAGCAATTTATAATGACTACAGACAGTAGAACATGGTTAAAACAATCCGACTCACATATAACCCTTTCACCGGTAAATCTTTATCAGGCACAAGAAAAGTTATAACAAATCATAATATATCAACAAAAGAGAAAATTACCTAGCAACTATGCTGCATACAGAAAATAAAGCTGAGGGGGAGGGGGGGGGGGCAAAATGGGATTTTAGAGATTGTAGGGGGGGGGGGCAGGCAAGCTTTATGACACCTTTTGTGAATATTTTACCGTATCACACTTCTAATTCTAAGAATAGCAATTGCAAGAAAAAAAGACGTGAGTAAAAAAGCTAATGTTTCAAATAGCATGGAATACCTAAAAAAATCAGGGATATACACCATAGTGGCAGGACAGGCAAAGCTGTCAAGTAAGAACTATAATAATAATAACAATAATCATAATAATCATAATAATAATTGTCATAATCATAATAATTATAATCATATAATTATAATCATAATAATCATCATAATAATAATATTGTTATTCAGGGATTTATACCAGATTTTTGGCTGGGGTAACTACAACATGTGTACCAAAAAAAAAATTATTTAGGCCGAAATTTCAAACTTCCATTAAGTCAGACGCATCAGTTTGTGAACTTTTTACAAAAGCAAGCCATGAATGAGAAACAAGTTCAGAGCTAGATAACTAAATTTTATATCTATGTAATGCCAATATTTATACTGAATACAGAGACCCAGTTTGACGAAGTTCTTTGTATTATAAAGGCTCAGAATTGGTACAAAGACAATTTGAAACTTCAAAACTACCTGGATAATGAATGGCTCAGCTGCACTGAAGTAAGCAAGTTATGGAAGTATATATAGTCAGTATATGTGTCTGTTCATGAGAATAGCTTGTATTATGCAGCCCCAACATGTTTTTCTAAGCTGCACTCGGTTGAGTGATAAGCTTCAACCGACACTAACATATTCATGGCACTAGACTATTCCTCTTAGGCTCTTTTAGCACTTGTTAATCCTTTAACAATGCTGATTAATTGGCTTCACCTGGATTTCCAGTGGATAATCACTATACATATGTGTACTATGTATATGCACTACCGTATAGCCGGAAATATTGACAAAGAATTTAATTTGGTGATGTGGCGGTTTTGGTCCTAAATAGCCAATAAATAAATAGTCAACAATGTTCCTCTTGACGATTGAAGCTACCTGATCTCAGTGTATAACCAAACTTAAATCCGTCTATAGCATCTCAATGGCAAATAGTAAAATATAAATTCCATCAATAATTCTGGCTATACGGTATGCAGGCTTTTGTATACAAATATTTAAACCATATGCAGTAGAAAGTCAGTTATTCGAACAATTGGGTCCGAGCAGGCATGGAACACGCTCATTTTCAGTGCTGGTGCCAATTTACATGCTATTTAATAATTTGCTATATTATTAAGCAAAAATAATAATGTGGCTGTATAACTGTTTTTTTAACTTGTCCGACATTCAGAGTGGAGGGGCTAAACCCTACCAGCTCTAGTGGTTGCTCTGGCTTTGCCAAGCCGGGTGGTGTCAGATAAGTGAAGTGCTCAGATTTCTGAACAACATAATAAAAAGTTTAGTAGAGCACTACCTAAAGGATGCAATTTTATGCTCGCTCATGCTGCTAATATATTTTGAGTGTTTGGTTGACAGACCCTTTTAAATAACTGACAGTCAACTATTTGACTTTGTACTGTACAGTGAAACCTCTCTAATTCACACTCCAAACTTTAGAGCAATTCTATTATTTAGGCAGCTAAAGCAGGGTAAATGAGTGGGTGATTTAACCATTTAGTGACCCTTCCCAGCAAAATTATTTTAAAATACAATATTGATTTAATGAGATACAGGCACTATCAGAGTTGCAGGCATCCTTTGGTCCCAAAGAGCCCAAATAAAAACAACTATTATATGTACATTATTGTATATGCCCATACCGAAGAACACAATATGATAGGATAATTAATGAAAATGTGTGTAAATGTTCTTTGTGTTTAGCTATGGGCCCACTATTGCCGGCAAAGCTTTCATAATCAAGTGGACACCAATAATATCACAGAAGCATTTAACAATGTGCTACGACGAAGGTACCTTCCACTTCGACAAGATACAACCGTGCATGCATTTGTGCAAATTCTGACTGAGGTCGCATTCCCTGAACTAGAGAGCAACTACATGCAGTCCATCATTAAACAGACTCAAGCCTATCGTAAACCACGTTATGACATACCGTTGTATTTAGAAGGAAGACCTAACAAAATACAGAGCCTCTGCATGCTCAATATTGAACGAGCAAAACTTATCACCAAAAAAGATATTCATGAAGTTCAAAGAGGAATATTTGAAATCAAGTCAAAAGGCACAAATATATGGAGCATAAATGTCACAAGTGGGAAGTGTACTTGTCCGGCATTTGAGTCGAGTCACACTCCATGCAAACATTTCTTCGCAATATTTCACCACTACCCATCATGGAGTTGGAACGACTTGCCCGCAAGTTTGACAGAATCTAATCACATGGTTCTTGACATCATTAGTGAACCACCCACTAATGATATCAGCACTAACTCACCACTAGTCACAGTTACCACCAATAGTAACAGTCAAGAGCTGCCTGGAAAAACTAAGACAACCGCCAATGTGATATACAGGCTACAAAAAAATATTGAGGAGACAGTGGCCAGATGTCGAACACTAGCTTTTTTTACTAGCGACGTTACAGCTCTTGAAAATGCGTTAGCACACTGTGAAGCAGCCAGAAATACACTAGCAACATCAGCAACATCAACACAAGACAATCTTCCTCCAATTATTACTGCAATTGAAAAGGCTGGAGTGGAAGATTTCAAGAAAACTAGTAAACACTTTCACCGAACCAGTATTAAACACCAAGCATCCACTAGGAAAGTCCGAACAACAACTGGTAGGGCAAAGGTCATGAAAGAACCATTACTAAAGGGATGCAATACTATAGTTGGCCGACCTAAACTCAAGAAAAAAAAAATTAGAAAAAAGTGCTTTCCAAGACAAATATCACAGATAAACAGAGAAAAATTCATAAAAGCAACAAGAGTGTTACGAAAAGGTACGTGAATTCAGTACAAACATTACTTCAACCCCCAGGGTAATTATTTTTTACCTACGTATGTTTGTTGAGCAGATTTAAAAAAAATAATGAGAATATTTAGCATCTAACAAACAAATGAGACATACTAACTAATAATTAACAAGGTTTTACATTTTGCCACCTAAAATTTTGGACGTCACTCAGGTTCAACAAATTGTTACATAAGATTTCTCAATGGCTCCACTCAGCTAGTTAAATCTATATTTTTAATTAATTTTTTTTCTCGAAAAATGATTACTTCAAAACAGTGATAAGAAGGAATTTTAGAGTGCCTCATACTCAATTTCTGTAACAATATTATTGCAGCACGACAGACAGCTATTCAGCAAACTTCTACACACAAAGTAACTGCATCAGAGTTAATGGAGGTAATTATATTAAAAAAAAAGAATATGTATAAATATCACAAAGAGATGTAATATATTTTATCCCTCACACTATCTCATATACTCACTTCACTTGTAGGGACTGACCAGACCATTCTCTCGCTTTGTAAAGCTGGATCCCACCATCTCTGATCTTTCAATTCCAGAACTAAAGAAGAGAATACAAGATGAGCAGATAAGAAAGAGTACGAAAAAGGGCCAAATAAATTAAATATGGTTTCTGCCCAGTGGGAAGAATGGGACATGGAAAAAGCCAATGTGATTTTTTTTTTGATTACTCAAACATGCTTCGTTATTCATAGCCAGTGAAATGTCCCAACAATACATGAACTACCTTATAGCTCAAGCAACTATTTGTGCCGCGATTGGTAATAATATTAGAATGTTGAAAGTCAATTGACATCAATATACGTAGTAATAAACTTATGTAAATTACCACGTCGAGGAAAACTAGATGTTTTTTTTTTTTGTTAATGGCATTATGAAACCTCACTCATTGGGCATTAAATAAATCCAAATAAATACTTTAGCAAGTCATATTAACTGTTTAGAATTGCACTTATTAATGCAAAATGAAAGCAGAAAAAAACATCAAAATTATTAAAATTTTCAAAAAAACAACAAGTGATAATTGTTATTAACTTGTGTCAACATACTTACACATATCTTTATACACTTCAGGTAATGCAACAAGGAAACAAAGTGGTGTCTCGTCATGTGATTGTGCTGGATGTACTAAACAAAACTGCGGCAAATGTAAGATGTGTTTGGATATGCCAAAATTTGGTGGCAAGGGTAAAAAGAAACAGAAGTGTTTGCTAAGGAGATGTGAATTGTCCACTAATGCAGTGTCAATCGTGTGCACTAAACAAGACATTGAAACACTTCTTCCCTCCAGGTGGCTCAATGATAGGGTAAGTAATACAAAACAATGTGGTGTGCTTTATTAACAATATTCAGAACTATGCCCATTCATAGATGACAGTGTAATGGCAAGAAAACACGTTACATAATACGTTGGTGTGCAGATAAATAGTAGCATAAGAAAAGAGTTAGGCTAGCCAAACAAAATATTAATTTATGGGATGTATTGGTGCACCGGAAGTAGGTCCAAATTTGTAAACACATCTGTATTTTTCTAACAGATTATAGATCGTTACTTCAAGCTACTCATTGACACATACAACACTGAGAATGAGGGCTACATACATGCTTTTAGCTGCCACTTCTACACAAAAATGGCAAATGTGGGATTCAATAAAATGAGTAGATGGACCAAGAAAGTAAGTTCAATGTCACAAATTAATAAACAGTTGTTTTTTGGTAGTTGCTCTTTTTTTTTTTTTATTATTATTTTTTTTTAAATAACTCAATGTAGGTTGACTTATTCCATGCACAAATGGTACTAATTCCCATTCACCTTGGTGCTCACTGGGCAGTTGTTTTTGTTAATCCTGGATCAGATACTATTGAATATTACGACTTCATGCAACAAGAAAATGGAAAATGCTTATGCCTCATCAGGTAAATACTCTCTCTCTCTCTCTGGCTTTAAGCTGCATGCACATGTAATGACTGTTATATAGAAGCTTCTTGAACTGGGAAGAAAGCGAAGATGATGCAATAAAATCACGGTCATGGAATGTATCATCAGTGAAGGTAGTGTTACAACAGGTATTAATAGTATGTCATCACATCATAACTTTTATACAACAGGGAATACCACAACAAATGAACAGTTACGACTGTGGAGTATTCGTCTGCATGGTAAGTAAATGTTATAGTATCAAGAAAGTGTCACAAACTCCTGTATTTGCAGTATGCTAGATGCAAAGTACTGAAAACACCTATGCTATTTTCTCAAGTAAGATCATCGTCAACCTCATGTTGATTAATATTATTTTATGAATATTTCTAGGTACATATGCCAGCAATCCGGACACATATACAGCAAGAGATATCACATGGAAATTTAATCACTTTACAAGTGCAATAAACTTGACACAAGCCATTCTGTCAAAATTAGTTTTAGTGCTATTGTTTTGTACCAACACATTTGTGATTTTTTTTTATTCCTGTCATGTACACAACACTTGACATACCTAAAGCGTAGACACGTCACTGACAGGCACAAGCCGCTAACACACACTCCGCTCGTTGTAGTGACTCCGCCATCCCACCACAGCCTCTTCTCTTCAGATCGATAAAACACACAGCTTAAATTCAAGTCTCGTGAGTGAATAGGGGAATCCCAACATTTAAATTGATACAATGACATCACTCTGCAAAGACCACGCACGCGCTAAGCGGCTTTCGGCCTGCACCTAACAAGAGCCATAAAGGCAGCGAAATCTCGATTGAGTTACCCCTGATAGTGTCTCGCTCGCTTCGCTCGCTCGCCAACTAAACAGGATGTGGCTTAGGGCAATATTTTCCCATATCACATGTGTTCATAGTTATTACGTTGGGTTATTACGTCCCCCTAGGTAAATTTCTTGTTACCAAGGTATTGCCATGAGCAGTACCTAATAAATTTATTATCCATTGGATACCCGAGAATATCACTCGTCTGATTGGCGGTATTTACGCTCGTGCCTGCGGCACTCGCGTAAATACTAAGCCAACAGACTCGTGATATTCTCCTGTATCAAATGAATAATATATATATATATAGCGAAATCTCGATTGAGTTACCCCTGATAGTGTCTCGCTCGCTTCGCTCGCTCGCCAATTATAACATATACCCGATTTTGCATTATCCACCCCTAATACTGTCTCGCTCGCTTCGCTCGCTCGTCAAATAAACATCCCCGATTTTCAATTGTGTTACCCCTGTAAGTGTCTCGCTCGCTACGCTCGCTCGCCAATTATTTAGAAATTATTCACCTACCTTGAACTTTGGATTAAATATACTAGCTATATCCTGTATCATTTAGTTATTATATAAGCTTCACTACCTCACCCACAAAGTACATTCATTGAACTACATACACACAAGCTGGCCATACAAATAAACATTAGTTGACCACACCCACAAAATATGTATTTTGACCGTACCAACTAGAAAATATCTGCTGGCCACACCCACAAATTAATAATCTACTGACCATGGACACATACTGTTGACCAGCCACTTGTGATGACCACACCCACATTATTAACTCTGATGACCACACCCACATATTAACACACCACATATAAACTCTGATGACCACACCACATTATTAACTCTGATGACCACACCCACATATTAACTCTGATGACCACACCCACATATAAACTCTGATGACCACACCACATTATTAACTCTGATGACCACACCCACATATTAACATACCACATATAAACTCTGATGACCACACCACATTATTAACTCTGATGACCACACCCACAAAATATATTACACAAATCAGTTATTTTATTTTTACACAGTACACTTCAATGTTATTCTTCATCAAAATGCCTTCTTGCTTTTTTGTAATGCTGGTTTTTTCTGTATTCGTGGTAATCAATCTTCATAATTAGATTTCGCAGTATCGCTCAAAGGATGAATTTTAATGATCACCAGTTAGTTAGCAGCAACACAGATACAGAGCGATTCGAGCCAGCCTGCAGCAATGACATGTCCGAGCCGGCCTGCAGCAATGACATGTCCGAGCCGGCCTGCAGCAATGACATGTCCGAGCCGGCCTGCAGCAATGACATGTCCGAGCCGGCCTGCAGCAATGACATGTCCGAGCCGGCCTGCAGCAATGACATGTCCAAGCCAGCCTGCAGCAATGACATGTCCGAGCCGGCCTGCAGCAATGACATGTCCGAGCCGGCCTGCAGCAATGACATGTCCGAGCCGGCCTGCAGCAATGACATGTCCGAGCCGGCCTGCAGCAATGACATGTCCAACAGCAATGCTGGGGCAACCTGCTCTAGTTTAGGTATATCAAATTTCATTTCCACATTAATATACAATACAATTCACTTGATGCCAAACCACCAACTGATATATCGTAACTCCCAGATTCTTAATTGCAATTAATAGCAGCAAACTATTTGAAGAAAATGCCATGTCATCATTTTAACTTCACAATATGCTGCTTCAATTTGTTTATCTGTAAAACGAGTTGATAAATATATGCATATTAAACCATAACTGAAGTATGATCAAATTGAATATTGTCCAAATGAATAATATATCTATTTTAATACCAAGGAATGTGCATATCCTGTCATCTTTGTGGAGCATGGTATTCCCGTAAAGATCGATTGGCTAAGCATCTTGAGTCAGAGCAGCAGTAACCGACGGAGGACACCAAACAGGCCGCTTCTTCTGCCCCTTTGAGTGCAAGTTGCCACCATTTCGCACCGTGAAACTCCTTTTATGTCACTGCGAGTTGTTACATGAAAAATCACTAGGTAAGTACATCATTTTTCATAGCAATTATTAATTAATTTTCATACTCTATTATCTCCAATATTTTCAACTCTTTCAGCAGACTTGCTAACAAACATATCACACTATATAAATTAACTATAATGGATTATCATTCTTTCATGGTCAAGTTTCTGACGACCATTGGGAAGCGATTGCGAATTGGAACTATTACCAACAATTAGGATAAGAACCTTAGCCATCACATACTGTCATTAAACATTTGCTGTTATTAGACAAAGGTGCGCTTGAACAGTAATTTGTGCGGAAGGAGCTAGCTTAATTAACAAAGATCATTAAAAAAAATTAAATTACAAAAATAGTCACAAAAAAGTATTAAAAATCTCCTTAAATTTGACAATGTTTGCCATGGAGACAATTTTAGGGTTAAAATTTAATGAAACTACACCCAAGTGTACAAAGAAAGGTGACATAGGTATATGTAATACACAATGTATTGTGGATACCATATTTCCTTGATCGGAACTGTGGGTGAATACTATTCATTTCAGCTTACCAAACCTGTGGGTTATATGGTAGTGTTCAAGGGTGACTTGTATTAATTTCAGACTTCCACATGAGTGCTCTCCTAAAAGGGAAAATTCTCTTCAAAATCTTTTACCACAGATGAATTTGTCACAAGCAGGATATGTCAAGGTGTGGTTCTAATCAAGGAAATACGGTATTTATCATGACTCGGCAAAATTGTTCAACATACTTGAGGCTGACGTTAGCTAAGCAAAGTACACAAAATAATTTTTTTATTTATTTAAAAGATGGTACCTGTAGACACCACTAAGAAAATGCTATTCAGACTATCTCCCTTACGAACATCGGTGTGTCAATATTCCACAGGTACTGAGCACCTTAAATTTAGCTCAATGCAGGAGTTCAAGAAATGGAAGGAATATGAAGAAGAAAGAACATACTCAGCATATGTGCAGCAGCAATCACCTTACTGCCCTAAACTAAATTCAGGTATACGGTATATTTAAATATGTATTCATTTTAGCAACCTGTATGTATAATCAACAGATCTAATCATGAGACATTATTATGTGTGCTGTCGTGATGGCAACTACCGAAAGAATTTATCTAAGAGAACAACAGAAAAACAGAGAGTGAACCAAAAATTAAGCAGAAAAATCGATGGTGTATGTCTTTCACGAATGTACATAAACGAATACAAAGACCATGTTGAGGTAGAGTACGTGCCAGCCCACACAAACCACAAACTGTGTGCGAGTGAGTTGCCACACTTACCTATGCCTCAGAGTGCAATGGATGAGGTAGCTTTTAAAGTCAGCAGAGGCATAGCATCTGACAGAACATTGGAAGGTATGTTGACTACACATCACGAAACTTAATTATTAGTTTCGTTTTTGTGAATAAACAGACATCCGAGAGAATGTAGGACACCGAGTGAACAGACAAGACTTTCATAAAAATGTTTTTAGAAAGCATTTGTTGTCAATACATAATGTCAAGAGAAACGTACTTGATCGTAAAATCAAGCGCCATAAAAATGATGCTATTTCAGTGGGAATTTTAGTGCAGGAGTTAAAAAACGAGACTTTTAACCCTATCCTGTTCTATAAAGCCCAAGGAAGTGAATCAGAAACAAAACTATTTCTAAAAAAAGACTCTTTCATTCTGGCACTACAAACAGAATTTCAAATGGAATTATATAGAAAATTTTCTCACAAAACCTTGTGCATAGATGCCACCCACGGCACTAATGCGTACAGATTCAAGTTGATTACATGTCTTGTTCAGGATGATTTCAGTCAAGGTAATAGTCGAAGTTGTGGAGATAACAATAACAAATATTCTTGTAACATGCAGGACAACCAATAGCATGGTGCATATCAGATCAGGAGACCACTGAAGTAATACAAATTTTTCTACAATGCATCAAAAATAGATCACCTCAATCTGAAGTTACAGTACTGATGACTGATTATGGTATGAATATTTTATCTATATGTGTCAAAAAATAATTTTCAATAAAGACGTGCAGTGAGATACCTTCAAGCCTAGAAAACCAGAAAAAATTTGTGTTCTATATATGTGACCGTCTACAGGAAAACCGGGCACAACGCGGCACCCTTCTAAAATTTTTTTTTGCACTTACAGAGTTGTCGGCGTCCAGATATTGAGCTCTCCAAGTTTTATCGTCGTAGCTTAAGTCGTTCCCCCCACTATAATAGACCTAACCGTTCCCTTCCGTCGGCTTGAAACAATACATTTTTAAGAAATCGATCGATCTTTTCTCGATATTTACGCACGCCGCATTGTGCCCGGTTTTCCTGTAGACGGTCACATATGTATGCGGCAAAGTGGAAAAACCATAGACACTCATTTACATAATAATGCTGGCATCCTCTCCCATATGACAAAACTTATGATCAATAAACAGATCAAAGGAAATAATGTGGCTCAATAATAAGTGCATAATTATGATGGTATTATTCTAGATAACACTGGATGGAATGCAGCTGCAACCGTATTTGGACCAATACTTAGACACATACTGTGTCACTGGCATGTCCACAGGTTGGAGATTATTTCTTATGGTATACTAGTATAATGTGTTTGCTATTGTTGCTGTAAAGGTCCTTGAAAAACCACATCCGTAGCTGCTCCTGTGAAAATCAGGTCAAGATTTATCAAACTCTATGTATTTTGATTGACGAACACAGTCTGGATAACTTCAATAAATTGAGTGAACAATTTATTATTCAATGGAAGGAAGTTGAACCAAAATTTACGGAATATTATACGAAGAATTACCAGAATCGACCTGGTCAGTTGTCAGTTAGCCATCGTTACAAAAAATTCTGTAATTTACATTTTCACACACAAAACATTCACATGCACACACATGTACATATACACTCTAATTATGAATTCTTCATAAATGCCATAGTAACATGAGTGATACAATTATATATTTTATCTGCTCAATGTTACACTTTTTTTTAACTGGTTCCTTAGAAAAGTGGGCCAAGTGCTACCGCCACTTTCCGCATGCAGACTGTGATAGTAACATGTATCTGGAAAGGTAATAATTTAATTATTTAAAGATAATTTGAATTTGTAACACTTCATGTAGTTTTCATAACAAACTGAAGACAACGTATCTGAATGGGAAAGTTAACAGAAGAGTTGACTTTCTAGTTACCATTCTTTTGCGAATTGAAGAAGATGCATATTTCTCGTACCAACATAAAAGCCAACTTCCTATGAAGCGCATTACAGATAGCACTAGACATCAGCGTGGAATGGATATTCCTGCACATGAAGTACAGGTAACTATAAACCCTATTGTAATATCCACCAACTGTACACATATTGTGTTTAGGCAAACGGTACTAGTTGGCATGTTCCAAGCACTTCTGGAAAGAATCCTGACGGATATCTTGTACAACAAGTGCAAACATCCTGTAGTGACTGTAACGATGTATCTATGGAAGTGTGCAGCCATGCTGATTGCAAGCGCCTCTGCTATCACATGTACTCTTGTGATCAATATTGTTATGACTACAACAATGGTCACATATGTAAGCACATCCATAGAGTGCACTCTATTTGGCTACAATCCACTGACTTTGCTATAAATGACTGTGAACACAGTAGTGAATGTAATCCGGACATGCTTGAAATCGCTGAAATCGGTACAGATAGGCAGACAGGTAAAACAAAACTATTAAGACATATCCTTCCTGATCGATTTTCACTTTCTACTATTAGTCAATATAAAGAAAGCAGGGAAGTGGGTGGGGGATGGAGGCAGAGGAAGAATTGGTAATGCATAAATATATGGTTAATCCATTACAACCACATCCAGACTCAAAAAATATATCTCTCCCAACTCCATCCCGCACCCCCCCCCCAATCTTCATTTTCAACATCTACTCAGTAGTTTGTTGCAATCTTAGTAGAGTACAGTGTGTACAGTTATTTTCTTTTTTTGCATGAAAACTTAGCAGAATAAAGTGATCGACATCTTTATAATCTTTTTATAGACTACTCACTTCAATTGAAAACATTTCAAAGTCATATGAGGACACTTGAAGAGTCTATTACTGCAGAGAATGTTGCAGTACATCCGCACCTGACCCACATCAATGCTCTACTACACAGTGCGGTTCAGACATGCAAAGCAGCCATGGACATGGAGAAAGTTTTTGATGTAGAAAAGTTTAAAGGTGAAAAAATAGCAGCCAACAAAGATTTGGAACACCAGTGGAGTTTCAAGAAAACTTCTAAGCCACCTGGAAGAAAGAAAGGACAAATTTTTAGGTATGTACAAATCTAACGCTGTGTTTAGTTAAGCAGAGGGAATGAATATATGATGCTGCATTGTTAAAGACAGGAATCAACAATTACAACATATCATCAGATTAGCCATTCGTTGGCGTCATATCTAACAGCAATCCATGAGCCAGAAAAATTGCACACCAAAATATTCTTCTGAGCGTTGGGCATGCAGTTACATGCAATTCTAATTACTCATGTCTATGATGTCATTCATTAGTGATCCAGGTTACTACAACTGTGATCCAAAGGATAACATTTTAATCACAAAAATCTCCTCTTTTCACCCACTCCCTAACTCCTCCCACTCCCCATGTACACACAAACAATACACACAATCAAATACACACACATACAAACCATACTGACGGACACACAAACACACACACGTACCTGCAAGTGAACACATGTGCATGCACACACTACACACATATTTTGACAACACAACTCGCCAATACACTACAACAGAGCATCAGTAGTGTGAACCCACAACACAACTCCAAAATATTATTCAGTTGCTGCCACATGTCATTCTAACCAACAAATTGATGTGTTTAATGATTTCATATCACAAGCTAACTGTAGTTAAGAAAATGAAAATAAAAAGATCAGAAGACTCAGAACATTATTACAATGCTGACAATATATGAGGGGATATTGACAAAGAAACTTCAACAATCCTCACGTGCATGTGTGCTGAAAGTTAAAAACTAGTCAAACGCAAAAGAAATGCCATTTAGTTAAATTACACTTTTGACTGTGCTAATTTTATAGACATGCTACAGACTTGGAAAGAAGTGATATTCTCGAAGAACTTGAAAAATGCAGTGTAAGGTAATCACGTCCTTATAAATTACATATTACTGCTACGATTTTGTCATTCTAGCCTACTCCGAAAGGAGTGTCAGATGGGAGTGAAGACTCACAATTATACAGTAGTAAGGTAATACTAAATATTGAGATAGCATTGTTTTAAATGTGTGTGGCAAATGTACATAAAGAACATTTTAACATGGGATTGCTTTGTGCCAATCTGATTTGTATAGGTTGCAGCAGACATTTCACCTAATATTTCAATTCCTGCTTTGTACGAAAGGTATGCTTCATTTTTCCTAATAAAATATTGCCAGTAATGATTTTAAATATGTTAGATCATATGCAACAAGTCAGAAAGCACAAGGTAAGGACGGAGTGTAATTGTGTAAAACAAAACTGATATAACATTTGCTTATCTGTGCTGATATTCAAAATACGCATTGTGACGTCTAGATTAAATATATCTTCTATTTCCTAGATTGGAAAATTTGGCATCTATTACAATCACCAAACTTAAGCTCTGTATACATATACATATAAGTATTCTGAATCAGATGGGGTGTGTGGGGGGGGGAGGGATATGTCAAAATTTAAGGGAGGTACAGTGCCCTAGTTAGTCCTTGCCAATATATTACTTGGACAATGTCCAATTCAGCAATAAAACAAACTTCGAAGCTGTTAACTTTAATATCAATAGTCGTGATCTAACACTTTGTTGTATGCAAATTGTGTCACTAAAAAAGTTACGAAATATAGTACAATTGTTAAGAAAGAATTATGTTTCTACGCTGTTTCAAATTGGCATTAGAGAAAGTATTTAACCATTGGTGTCAAGACTGAAAATTGTTAATTAGTCATTAACTACTATAAAGTTATTATTTTTTGATCGGATTTTATCCATAAAACCTAGATTATTTGAATGCTTACTTAGAGCAAATATGTATAACCCAATAATACTTTATCAAGTCCTAATCCTCGAAAGCTTATACCCGTGAAACATACCTCAAGCTCCCCCCCCCCCCAAAAGCCCATCATGTATGAATCCCTAACCTGCTATACAGTAATACTTGAAATATGTCTTGTGTTCGGTTGTACTCACCTTCAAATGATAGCTTCTGCCACACTGTTTGAGTCCAGCGTCTGTCAACTTCATGTAGTGTATGGCTGTAAGATATATCTGATGTCAAATCCTTGTTACACTCAAACAACACACAATTTTTCATAGGAGTTGCATAAAGTGTATTATCAAACTCTATTGCAATAAGTTTAAACCAAAAATAAGTATGATTGCCACGCAATAAGTAACACAATCCAAATATTAAGGTGGCAGTATCAGTGTATGTGGATAAACAAACAAAAACTAGATTTGAATATGCTAAAAAATTTAATCTTCCAGTTCATCAGAAGCTCGAGTTCTGACTTAGTCACATAGCAAAGTCTAACAAAACTGAGTGTACAGCTTCTTTGTATTTTGTTGAGTAGTCTGATTAAAAAAGAAAGAGTTGTCCAGTTAAGCCGTCTATTGTCCCAATGCCAAAATTTAAATATTAAAAAATTTGAAAATTTATTTGGAGGTTGACTAGTCAGACTAGCACATTTTAATGGTCGTCACAAGAGTGGTGCACTCACACAATTAGGCGCCTTCGCCTCCCCCCCCCCTCCCATCCCCTCATATG
>WLWD01004466.1_pt1 | contig 52103 bp, 32 predicted proteins | sample 6712731 | NCBI WGS metagenome assembly WLWD01 (sample SAMN12718690, study PRJNA576275) | sponge metagenome | isolation source: marine sponge | host: Mycale hentscheli | place: New Zealand: South Island, Marlborough, Capsize Point | collected 2014-11-01
CAGGTGAGGAAGAAATAGCAGCTCCAAGCTTGAATTGCAATATTCCACCTTTGAAAACATTTTGCTCCTAATTGATGCCATAGGTTATGAGTTACATTTTGCACTGGTCGGTGATGGTTGCAGGATAGTTTTCAAGGTTTTGTAAAGTACTATTTTAAGATAAGGAAAAACAATTTTTTTTTTAGTCATTAATTAACATTGATCCAATTTGTATCTATTTACTTCACAGTGAACACTCCCATCAGTACAAAGTACATTTATATTTGTTGTGAGGACTTCAGATCATGGAGATGAGAGTCATTATGTTTTGATCAGCGCATACATAATATGTATTGAGGGATCACATGTCACTATGTGACTGGTGGTATTAGGGCACACTCTGAGGCGTGTGCTGATAGCTAATTCCTCTCAGTCCTCGCAGAACTGAACATTGCTTTGTCATGGTTTATTTATAGGCATAGCCACAGATATATAATTATATTACCAGTTATTTTGTATTGTTGCTTTCATATCACATCTATTTATATCTATGAACTTAAGGTACTCGAATTATTCTGTAATTCAAAACTAACTCATCAGTATTATTATAGTAGTCAATATTAGCTATGTAAATGTTATGGAGATTTTTGTGTGTATTACATAGATAATGTGTATCTGGTGGATCACGAGTATGCAGGTCCTGATTATCTAGCATTTGATATCGCCAACCATTTTTGTGAATACGCAGGTATGTACTATAATATAGATATTGACACTTCCATGATATAATATCGTACATGTACATGAATTATAATATACTGATAGTAAATGATTAATAAATCCAAAACTGCATCTTACATTTTCTTTACATGTTGTTTTTTAGGTGTGGATGAAGTCAATTATGACTTGTTACCAAGTAGTGACTTCCAGAAGAAGTGGATCAGAGCATACCTGCAGAGGAGAAATGAGAGACTACAAGGTGAAGAGAACATTTAGGAAATATTCTACTGGAACACTTTATTTAGTAAATCCTATAGTATGAGAGAGTTTGCATTCTGTTTGTCATTCTGTGTTAGTGAGTGATACAAGAAGGTGGTATCTTTTCTCTGCATGCTGTGTATTCTGTCTTTGTTGAACACTAATTGTCTGGAGTGAGACCTGTGGAAGTGTAAATGTCATATCTTTATAACTACTTTATAGTAGCTGACTCAGAAGAATTTTACAAGCTGATTCTGTATACTTTCCTTATAGCGTTTTGATGGTGTTCTTAACTACTTCATGTTATTTTTACTATATTACCTCTTGGTAACTCTTATAAACAGGTAAGGAAGGACAGATTGCTGGTGGCACATTGTGTGTGGATGATAAGGAGGTGGAGTTGTTATTTCAAGATGTAACAAAGTTTGCTCTAGTAAGTATTAGTTGTACAATATTGTGTTAAAACTATGGATGGTTTACAATTTGTGGTGTTATTTAGCTGTTGCACAATAAATTCATCTATTTGCTACCTTGACATTGATGATGTTGATGTGTAGTCCGTGTCTAAAATTTTACATGATACACTCACAATTACTAAAATGTAACGGTAAGCAGTACACAAGTGTAGAGTTTCAGGAGATTACGCAGAGACTGACATAGTGTATGTGCAATTGTGTGTGTGTTTAGGCATCTCACATGTTCTGGACGATATGGGCATTACTCCAGACTCAGTATTCCATCATTGATTTTGACTACATGGAGTGAGTGCATTATACGATAATAATATGTGACTGGCTGTGAGAAAAACTGACCGTTGTCACAATATTTAAAAAATCTAAGTTTTTTGGCGATAATCCTGTAATTCTAACAAGGCAGGGACACTTACTGTTTGCTCTTTAGCTTGGAGTGTCTCTGCGGGCTTTGTAAACGCTCAGAAAGCCACTTAATTAGCTCCATCACAAAAATTAACTCAAGAGAAAATCGCGGAATAAGTTTTACAAGTCATTTCCGTGCAAAGACTGTTATACTATGACATAATGATTATATCATGTTATAAGATTGTCCTGGGAAAGGGAGAAACCTTGCAGCCTGAGTTTTTATGCAGAGTTGTGGCATATTGCTTGTCCCAGACTTCATGTCAATAAGGGTGCAATTAGAATGATTGACTGCATAAAGAACCTTCGGCCAAATCAGCCGAAATTTTAACCTTCTGTAGTGTGATAAGGGTTTCAGAAAAAGCCAAAAAAAAAATCATTTTTTTTAAGTTGACTTTCTGCACATTTACTTCATTTTAATTATTGTCACAACGGTCGATTTTCTCATAGCCGGTCACATATAATGCAAGTTAAATTCAATGATAAGTTCTTGCCTTCTGAGTGAATTGAGCAACACAGACTCCCATGTGTATATATGTACTTATCTAGTACATTGAGCAAGACTTGTGGGTGGAGCTAAGTGACACCATCATTTAGCCATTTTAGGAGATTTTATTATATCATTCCTTGAAAATGTCCACTTTCTGTTCACCTCTGCTGACCTTCTGATAGGACTTACATATGCACTATTATTAGACTTGCTCTGTGATTGCTTGTTCTGTAGCCTGTGGTCACAAGTAAACTGACAATTTAACCAATTAGAATGCATAATATATGCGAGAAACTCTCCTAAAATTTTGTCGTGTCAGCTGTAAGTAAACAATTGTCTATCTACATGTATAAAGTAAAGTACTTTTTCAATTTTGATAAAACTGATATGCTCAAAAATAAAGTACTACATAGTTGCCAGTCGAGGTAAGAATAATTGTTTTTAGATAATAGTAGATAAATGTTGTATGAATTAAAGTTTATCAGTTACAGGATGTGGTCATTTTATATCAGTCGTATAATTCAAATAATAGCTACTGAAATCATCATAAACTCACAAAAAACTAACAACAAAAGTCCACTCGAGTTAATAATGAAGTATTTTTGGAAGCACGATTGTGCTCAACAATGAAATTATATGAAGAGCTTGCAATACTACCACAATGCATTAAGTACTAGTGATGTGCTTGAGCACAAAGGGTGAGCGAGCCAGTGCACAAACGAAATGCTTCAAAAGAATCTATCAGTCCATTTCTATAAGTATAGCTAAGTAAGTAGCAGTTGTGACCATTATAAACTTTAGCTTACAAACACAGAACCACTCTCTTACTTCAATTTCCCGAGTACTGGTATTTTCTGTAGTCTCCAATATATGTCATTCTGACTATCTGAATTAGCAGTAGCTTTTGAAAACAAGCACTCACAGCTACTAAAAAAAGGCCGAGTGATCTGGTAAAGGGTTTCAATACCACCGTAACTATTCACTGTAACATTTTGCGACTTGAAAAAAAAATGAAGTTCTAAAGAATTACTGCACAGTGTTGAGTATAACAGTAAGTTTTTTAGACTTAACTGCATCTTGTGGCATTCAGAAACAGCCTAATACGAAGGGGTAATTAATTAATTTCCTTGAATGATACGGGATCACTAAATGAAAAGATTCTGTTTAGTGGAGGTATGGGAAGGGGTAGACCTTGAAGCAAACACCAAAATGTGAGGGTCAAAGTACAAAATGACCTACGTACATCCACACATATACAAACACACAAATATCCCCGATTTTCAATTGTGTTACTCCTGAGAGAGTCTCGCTCGCTTCGCTCACTCGCCAATTAGTGGAGTTCCTGTCTGAGTAGTGTAGTTTGTTAAAACATTGAGGTCATGAAAGTGTTTCATGTCAGTAGCTGTGTTGTGATTTCTTAGATATGCTGGAATCAGATTCAAGGAGTACCTGAGGAGCAAAAGTCTTCTCAATCAATCTCACTGAACAACTGTATCACAATGTTCACAGATATGGCATTAAATATTTTTTAATCCTACAATAATTATTATTTATTAAAATTAAATGAAGTTAATGGAAGAATGGATGGAATAGTTATCACTCTATTAGCAGGCCATTAAAGCAACGTCAGTCATTATATTGGCAGAGTTTCCATTACCAGCTAACAAATAGAATGTAGTTTAGAGAGTAAGACTCTGTAATGGATTGACCAAGCTGGAAGAAGCTGGAGCCAGCCATGAGGACCCCCCAAAGCATCCTGATAAAGGTGGATGTCCAGGGTGTTTTCCCTACAGCAATAACTTTACCATTGCTACTCCTTGGAATATAATAGGACTTGATATGTTAGAATACTGACATAGTAGGCAGCTAGGTGAGCATGCATGTAAAAGAGCCAAAGTGGACTATAATGTAGCGAGTTGAGGTGTCATGAATAGAGTGATTGAGTCTTTTCTCACGAGTTACTTCATGGTAGGTAAGGGGAGCTCTGTTGAATGATCAGCCAGATGTAGTAAGTAACAGTATTATTGTGATTGGGTGAAAGTTGGCAAATGTTTGTAACTAATCTAGTTTTATATAGGTGGACAGTAAAACTGAAGACAAGGCTAAGTAGCTTCAGGTCAGAATGAAGATTCTGATTCATGACATGCTAAATATCAAAGTGCTGGCCAGTATCTGATGCCAGCATGAATGAAAAATGAGGATGCAACGCTGTAATGGTCCAGCTAAATTAACATTAATTATAACTTGCCACGGTGGTTTGGTGGGCCATGTCCATGGATGTAGCGGGGCCAATAGCGGTTTATTTCTTGATACTTGACATAAAGTATCAATTTCTGAGTCTAGATTCAACCACCTAATATTTGCTCCTAGCAAAACGCTTGATGTTTGCCTCTCAGCATGATTTTAGTGCAACTCTGTCACAATCTTGTCTTGGAGATAGTACTAAGACTCGAAGTCCACACATGAGATACCTGGCTCTACTGTAAGTTCATTCCGGTGTGACCAACATAATGTCAACTAGCAGTTCAGGACAACTATCTTGAGCATATCCAATTCAGCTGAGGATCTTGTCTAAATGCTTGTTAATTTTGCCTTGATATGTTGAGAAATGACACTACTTCAATTTCCTCAGGAGATGCATGGGCATCAATAGGAGACAAGATTATCCGTCAAAATTTGCATGGGACTTGATAGGTTTGAGAACAATCTCATAATCATACCCATACAATATCCAAGCCCAGTGTTGTTCTCAAGTTGTGATCAGTGGTGGTAACCAATTTTAGCACCAAGAGAAGTGATTTAATGATTGTTGTCACTATTTAAGGTAAATATCATACCTTACCTGTGTATAAGTACTAGTGAAACTTGGAAATTCCAAACATCAATGAGGAGGCCTTGTTCTCTAATGGTGCATAAGTTTCTGGCCCTTGTGAACGTCTTTGAAGCACAAGCCATACAGTATGGTGAGAGCACTTATACCCACATGGTTCAAAACATCCCATCATCTGCTGGTATGCATCTTTCAAAAATCTTTGTGAACTTTCACCTTCAACAAGGACTGCATATTGATCATCTGGCTAGTGGAGAGGATATTAATAAACCTCTTTTTTGGCATAATGATGGGTGCAGCCCACATACTTGTTTCAAACTTTTCAAATGTTAATTCAGCACAAAAAATGGGTCTAGAAAAGTCAATCAAACTTACTTTATATCCTAAAACAAGGTTATTGGTGCTCTAGCCTGGACTACAAGTTGGTTACATTAAAAGAATAATACTTTTGAAAGAGAGTTAACAATTTGCATAAAGTTAACATCACTAATGTCCGTCATTTGCAGTTCATTAACACAATGTAAACAGCAAGATTTCTGTAGGGTACGGGAAGCTCTATACACACACAGATGACTACTGAAAACAACAACAAAACATAGGTTTAGAGCTTCCAAGATGCTGGCGGTGTATGCTGTGTGCATATCACCCTCCAGGAGGATATAATAAACAGTAAGCGTACCCTCCAGAAATCTTGCTGTTTACATTGTGTCATTATATCACCATGGAGAGTTCGACCTCAATTGACCCCTGAAGAGAACTTTGGCAAGAAGTCGAAACGTCGGATTAAGTATAATTAAATATAGTGGCTGTTAAAAAGAGAAAATGTTGCTATCACATTTCAGCCGAGAATGACTGAATCATGTTAAATTATTTCATTAAAAAATTGTAGGTCCACTCTTACTGGATGGCAGGGCACACTAATGCAGCTCTCCGGGCAGCCATGAAGGCCAAAACATGGAATATAGCTGCTGTGATTGGTTTCTTTACTACTGTCATAATGTTTATTTTTTTTCTCTGTCATATCCTCATAGAAAATTCCAGGAAGTGGCCCCAGTTGACTTATTCTGGAGTTTTGGTTGATTTTGTTTATACATAAAAGTAATGGTATCATGTTTACAATGTTTTACATCAGTGAGTTACTACATCTAAATGTATAATAATAATTTTTGTAATACTTAGCTATGTGTATATGCTCATATAAAGTAAAAAAAAATTGCCTATTAATTTTAAATTCATTCTTTTTATTCTCTCCTTCCTACAAATAATTGTTCATTTAAAGCATGGTACATCTTTAGCTCAGTAAATACAACATAACTGGTTTATTAGTTTTCACTTGTTATTAATAGACTGACCAATTTGAAGAATTCCTGACTAAGAACCCTTGCTTGTTAATCCAAAGTTTTCCCATTCCTGTGTCAAAGATGAAGAAAATATGAGTGCAACCTCAGAGTGGCAAGGGTGATGTAACTATAAATTTGTGTGTGCGTGTGACGACTATCTTTGCCACTACGGTGGTTTCTGAAGATGTTTCAGTATGGGTGGGCTCCAAGGGCATGTTGTTTTGGTTTTTGTGGTTTCCTGGTGTTCATGTGAGAAATCGCATTTTTAAGTGGTTCCAGGGAGGCTCCAGCCCCCAACCCCCTCGAGTACATAGCAATGTGAGCAAGAGATGGTGAAACAAACTTCAACCATTTCCCCACCCTGTATTATGGTAGTTCTACTCTAAGGGAACAGCAAGTAAAACACTCGTAGCTTTAGTGATTATATGTAGGTCATTAGAACACAACCCACAGCTGCAAAATACGTACTTTGCACACGTCATTTCAGCAAGAATTACAGTAGTTCCTGCAGCATGATAGGGAGGCAATTTTGATTTTGCAGGAAGTGTCGCCTTAATCTGTACAGTAATACTATGAAAGGTTGAAGTTTTCCACTGCAGTGAAAATACAAAATATTTATAATGGTGTAGTGACCCTTACCAGAGATAGCAGTAGGTGGAACCAAACAGTAGCTACTGTTTTATTCTTGTTTTTTTGGGGGGGGGTGGGGGGGGGGAGGGGTGAGCAAGGTACCAGTAGCCCCTCCTTTAACCCTTAATGATTTGCCTTCGTAATAGGCTGGAATAAAATTTAATGCTGACATAGATAACCAGCAATAACTACTCTGCTACCACAGGGAAAAAAATGATGATTCCTTAACAAGAAACCAAGTTTAATCCTATTCTCATCTTGACAATTCCTTGAGGTTTCCTTGTATATTAATTATTTCTGAAATGTGATATTTCATTGCTTAGGATACATCAGGAATAGGCACAATTCGGTTGTAAGGAATCATCCAGTATTCTTGTTATTTCCATTTGTTTCTGGTAATTAAACTTTAAGGATACATGACAAGTCATGATACATAAAAATGGGAATTGTCAAGATTAACTCTAGGAATCTCTCCCTTTCTATATATTAATTGTCTTAATTACTTTTACTTAGTTTCTATATTTCACGGAGAATTTTTTTTAATCATTGACCGAAAATAGTAGAAATGGTACAATTACAAAATGTAAATGCATGAATGTGGTCTCACACAAACCAGCAATTTGTTAATGCTATAATGTTCTTATGTGATCTGTAGAAGAATCAGTTCTTTTGGCATTCCTCTGGATGGCATTCTTCAGGACTGCACTTTTTCAGAATAGCAACTTCAGTTTCATTTATATTCTGTACTTCCAATACTATTCACTAACATAAGAGGTTTAGCCTGTATAACAATTAAATGATTTTATATACAAATCATAAAAATGTACAGTATATAAACACATATCAAAATTAGTTGCATTATTTTCACATTAATTAAACTAGCCAGTAGCCACAATCAATTTTTAGTCTTCACAAGTACCTTCCACAAAATTTATAAAAGTGATAAATTATCATGGTAAAAAATCTTCTTTCAAATGAAATAAAGTGACAGAAGATAGTGGTAATACTCTATTAAAGATGCCCTTTCGTTACTAATATTCACAATACCACCACAATTAGAATGGACTCACTATTTTAAAGTACACATTTAAGAATTTTAATGCATATTTTACCCACAAGTTGGATGATACTTCACCCTATAATTTTCATGACACTGTACCAACCAGTTGACTACACACTGTACCATAGTTTGACGACACTGTACCAACTAATTTGACTACACTGTACCAACTAGTTTGACGACACTGCACCAACCAGTTTGACGACACTGCACCAACCAGTTTGACGACACTGCACCAACTAGTTTGACGACACTGCACCAACTAATTTGACGACACTGCACCAACTAGTTTGACGACACTGCACCAACTAGTTTGACGACACTGCACCAACTAGTTTGATGACACTGCACCAACCAGTTTGACGACACTGCACCAACTAGTTTGACGACACTGCACCAACTAATTTGACGACACTGCACCAACTAGTTTGACGACACTGCACCAACTAGTTTGACGACACTGCACCAACTAGTCTGACGACACTGCACCAACTAGCTTGACGACACTGCACCAACTAGTTTGATGACACTGCACCAACTAGTTTGACGACACTGTACCAACTAGGTTGACGACACTGCACCAACTAGTTTGATGACACTGCACCAACTAGTTTGACGACACTGTACCAACAATTTTGACTTTACTTTACCAACACTATTGACACTTGACCAATACCACTGTACCTTACCAAAATAACTACACTTTACTAAACACAACTAATGGTGTACTTTAGTTAACAAATGATAAACTTAAAAAAAAAAAACACACAATTAACGGTGCACTTTACCAAACACAACTAATGGCATACCTTACCAACCACAACTAATGGTGCAAAACTAACGGTACACTTTTACAAAACACAACCACTTTAGCAAACAAAACTAATGGTCCAAAACTAACAGTAGCGAGGACAATACAATAGCTATAGAGTTAATGTATTTCTTCAAAAAAGATCTCCATTGGTAGAGTAAAATTATATATTCAAGATTCATTTGTTAAACACAGCTAGCCACTTTCTTCACACTGTTTATAAAGCAATGAATAGAGACTTAATGAGACGCATGTGCCTTCAACTGTTTGAGATTTGTTTTGAAAGTTATACCTAGTATAACAATTGCAAATATTATACGAACACATCAGCACACATGATATTAAATATTCAATTATTGAACTAGCTATAGGGCATAATATCAAAAGCCATCATGCACAATAGTAGATTGAGAAATAACAATATTGAAAAATGCTATTACTGCATCTGTTATCACTTACAGACATATTTTTAGTAATTGACTACAAAACTAATGAAAATTGGAATGCTTAAGGAATGTACAATAAAATTAAAAAAATAAAAATTATTGAATTGGTAGTAAACATCAACATAACCCAGCGTGATTCTAACCAGAGCCATTGTTAACCTCTCCATACTCACCACTGTCAACTTAGGTATGCTTGTTGAACTTAATTGGTGACAGTTTCATAGTAGCTGCCACCAGAGTTACAACCTATTAGTCTTAGGCCAAGGAATTTACTTAACCCAAGAACACACTTCAACAAATTAAAGCAAGGTTACAACTGAGAACTGGACATGCGCTCAGCCATAGTATATCAAACTTAGCACATGCCAAGTGTCTAAAAAAATGCATGACATAAAAATAGAATATTCATTCTTGACGTCTCACTCTTCTGTAATATACACAAAACACATTCCTGTCTAACTGACACAACAATAATAAACACTGTTCTGTTCTTGTGGGAGTGCCCTCTCACAACCACCCTCTTAATCTGCTGCTGCATTTGTGGAATTCCAGTTTGAGGTCTTTGATCCTTGCTATGGCTACCCCCAATGTTACCAGTTGCTCACCAACATGTAATAGGAAGAGCATAAGCCATATTGATTTACACAATACTGTGTGTGTGTTTGTGTGTGTGTGTGTGTGTATGTGTGTGTGTGTGTGTGTGTGTATGTGTGTGTGTGTGTGTTTATGTGTGTGTGTGATGTGTGTGTTTCCCATTATCTACAACAACTGTTTTTATTTTATGGTGAACTAAGTGAACTTTTTGACAGTACAAGAAGGTCAATAGTTGTCACAAATATAGACACTTGGGAGCACAGTGCAACAGCCAAGCAAAAATATCAAATTTTGTGAGTGGTGTGTGGGGTTAGTCCCCCGTTGACCGAACGTGCAACTGAAACTCCATTCACTGGCCCAAGTCTAGCCCGATGATTGAATTATTGCTCCCCACAACGCATGCTCAACACACGACTATCCCGGAAGCCTTGGCCCAATCAACCCATTACGTTCACGGTTCGCGGCTGTTTCACCTATAGAAACTTACCGTTAAATTATTAACCCGCCAGGGATTTTGGGATGCTCATGAATATATTCATGATTCACTCTGGTGATTCTCAAAAATTTAGTATAATTGATGACTCAATTCCCTTTTCCTGGGAAGGGAACCAGAGTTTCTGATTGAATACTAAAGATTAGTAACCTTTCAAAATCTATTACCATTCCACTGCACATTTCAACCTGATTCCATATACAACCACACACTTACCTTATCCACACCTGTCAACCACGAGGTATTCAGTGGATGTAAGAAGCCATTTAGTGGGTGCTTTTTTTATGCAGTTGGGAAGTGTTTCAACAATTCAGAATGAGGGGAGGCAGTAATTAAAAGGTTGATTGATCAAATAAACAACTTGACTGAATGCTACTTATTTTTGTGATGACAAAAATTAACACATTAACACATAAAGTTCACTGGAGTATCACCAGGAACAGCTGAAGAGGCATTGCAGGATTTGTGGTAACAGGCTCCATAAGGCAAAAGGCAGACCACAACCTGTGTACTCCTGCCAAAGCAATTCAGAATGCCTAGCAGAGTTTGCTGGAGTTTCCAATAGCTCCACTGAGGACAGCAGTGTCTTTCCACAGTTTTTCTGCGACCCATGCCATTCAAAGAGAAGGAGAGAATACTGAAGTCATGCCATGGATCTATTGAAGGTTCATTTATTTAATTTGTACTTGTCAACTGCTACACTTTCGCAGCTTCATATAATCTTTCTATAATATTTTTACTCCTGCTATATATATTGGAAGTTGTGCTTCAATAATTTCTGCTTGTGACCTTAGCATTTTAGTTTGGTTCAGGCTGATAAAAAGCAATAGCCAATACTATATTAAAATGTTGTGAACTTTAATAACACTATGCAAACACTAAGTGTTTAAGTCTTTATAATAGCTAATATTTATAGCTGGTCACCTTGGAAGGGACAAAACAGCCCAAAAAATCAAGGAGCATTTTGATTGTTCAAGACTACATTTATAAGTGTGAGGCCTGTCAACGAGCGAATGATGCTATGTTTCAAAAGGCAACTGAACCTCTCCACCCTATACCCATAAAATCTGAAGTATGGAATCAGGTAAGTATTCACAACTAATGGTTTTATTTGAATGATTACAGTAACATTAACTTTTGCAGATCGGTATCGGCATTGTTGGTCCTCTACCAGTAACATCCAAAGGCAACAAATATATTATTACTTTGGTGGATTATTTTTCCAAATGGCCAGAAGCAGAACCATTGTCTGACAAGAGTGCAAAATCAGTTGCTTTATTTCTGTTCAAAATGTTTTGCAGGTAGCTATTTGCTCATTAGCCAAGCTATTAGGTTTTTGATTAAATCTTGGTATAATATGTATATATAGATTTGGATGTGCTAAAGTTGTAATTTCAGACCAGGGCAGAGAATTTGTCAACCAAGTGAATCAATATTTGTTTTCCATTACCCAAACAAAACATAGAGTCACATCCGCATATCATCCCCAAACAAATGGAATGGTTGAACAATTCAATCAAACTTTGCAAAGGTCTCTTGTGAAAATTGTGAATAACAATCAGAATAATTGGGATGAGAAACTGGATGGAATTCTATTTGCATACAGAACCTCCCAACACCAATCAAGTGTACTCCTTTTGAGCTAATGCATTGCCGGTGAGTACAATTACTAAATCCGGATTTCAATAATGTTGATGAACTTTCCATTTAATGACTTTAGTAAGGCTATCATTCCTATTGAAATGGAAACTGCTGAAGATCACACAAGCAAAAATGATAGTGATGTTACAGATAACACGATGGAGGTGTATGTAAAGAAAATGAATACCTTCAGAGATTCTATTTATGCTGATGCCAAGATAACATTATGAAATCCCAACAGAAGCAAAAAAAAGACTACGATAAAAAAAGGAGAAAGATGAAGGTATGCATACATATAGTTTGCACACCTTTGTCCATATGAAGTATTATTTTTCCAGTATTTATTAAAAAATGTTCTAATAATAATGTTATCGAATCATATATAGGGTCTGGAGCCTGGAACCATGGTACTACTGAGAAACAGTGCAAGAGATACTATAGAAGGGTGACAAGTTTATACAGTCATGTAGGAAGCTTCATATGTTAAATTATTGAAAAGAGAGTCAATTTTTAATTATCATTTTTACTTGCAGAGATTTTGAAAAATAGAACCCATTCCATTACATGTTTAAAGATATCCCAATTTGAGAAAGTCACTCCGTTCATGACCTCCAATTTTTGTTGCAATGATAAGTCAATCTCGGTAATGAACATAAGCAGTTAGTTATGTATATTTAATAATTTTATTTATGATATCTAGATATTTTCATACACAATGGACATCTTGCTACCTGAAGTTATATGTCTTATCATTATGGACGTGTTCAATGTTAGCAGAAATGAGGTATCTATAGTTCTTTCATTCTCATTTAGTAAAATACAAGTTTTTGTATCATTTTTCTCTCAATTAGGCACGAGATATTATGTACATGTATGTAAACAAGCATCAATGTGTACCTTCACAGAATAAGACTCCAACATCAGGTTTGCTAAAGTGGCTACTATGTCTGTTATGTATAATGCCATTGTTTTTAGCTTCTGTTTAGAGTCCAGAGAGCTGGAAATTGTATCAGGAACTGCAAATGAAATTTAATGGTGTGTTAACTCTCAGTTTCACAAGGCATAGATATTAAACAAATGCTTGTTATTATTCATTGTAGTGAAGAAATATGAAGCACGTGAAGGCAAAGAGACTGAGGGGAGTAATGAATCATCTAAAATTAACCTTCAAGGTAGCTAAAGCAAAATACCCTCTATGTATTAGACATTGCAATAAGATTTTAAGCCAATCATTATCACCTTGTCGATCAAAGCACTTTGAAGGTGAGTTATTTTTAATCGGTTTGGTATTCGTAAACTAAAACTAAATGGATACGCTTATTAGTGTTAGTAAGCATTTTTTCAGGAAAGCTCTTAGCAGATATTAAGTTATCTAGACAGTGTAATATAAAATTTTGTGATGTATGATCAAAGAAGGGCTTGCTTCATATCTTGGTGTAGCGAACAAGGCATTGTTTTTAACAGAGTTGGCATACTCTCACTTTAGCAGTTCAAGAATCACTGGGTCTCATACCACTGAAAATAATTCAATAATAGCTTTTAAAAGAACAATAATATTCATCAACATAAATTTTGTCAACTTAAATATTAAGTTCATGTTAGTGTTAGTTATAGCTTTAGTTAGATCTAAGAATTTTAAATTAGTTTTAGTCCATGATGTGTCAAAAGTGTTGGAAAATAACTACCACTAAACTAAAGATGAGATGAATAACACGCAGGGAGTATTTTCAAAAAAGTATTTCTACTACCTAGCTACTTCATATCCATATTATCAATAGCTACAGCCATGCAGCAGTGACGATGACTTTTACAGTAAACCTCCTTCAAGAAAGAGGAAAATACTTTCAAGTCCCGAGGTAACAAAATTATTAATTAATATAATGAATGTATTCCTTAAATATAATTCTTTGAAGGAACCAGAGTTTTTGACATGCAGTGTGCGCAGTCCTATGCCTGAATGCAGTCCAGGTTGTCTAGATAAGTTGCAATCATGCGAAGTAAAGGGTAAGCTAAACTGCTTTTGACTTTTTTTGTTTGTGATGTAGTGTTTCACTTGGTATTAACTATGATGTCTCTGAATGTGTATATATAGATATTGTCGATCTTACGGCAGTAGTAGCTGATACTGATGACCCAGATATCTATTGGATGAAAGATTTGATGCTGTATAAAGAAGACAAAAAAGTGTTATTGCATGGTTGTTGGCTTACTGACAGTATTATTACAGCTGGGCAAATTTATTATGGAAAGAAAATCAAAATATTGGTGGCTTGCAGCCTACGATTTTATCAGAAAATTTCCAATTTTCTATACAAAAAGAAGAGTTTGTTCAAATATTAAATGTGAACAACTCACATTGGATTACAATTTCCAGCATTGGTTGCCCCAAAGGAACCATAAATGTATATGATAGCCTATCAAGTAATGGTTTGTCTACTCATACTATGAGAGTGATTGCAGGGATTTTATTCGTGACTAACCAAAGAAAAATAACTATTAACCATATTGATGTCCAAACTCAGTCTAATTGCAGTGATTGTGGTGTATTTTCACTGGCATTTGCAACATCTTTATGTCAAGGTGAGGACCCTTCCATAATTTCATACATTGCATACCAGCTTAGGGACCATCTCTATAAATGCTTGGAAAATCGTAAGATGTTATCGTTTCCACGGCGTAGTCGTCAGACAGCCCAAAGTGGTCGTCAAACAAGCTTCAACATTTATTGTGAATGTAGACTTCCACAGTATGGCAGCATGATCACATGTGAACGATGTGAAGAGTGGTTTTTCACAAGAAATGTGTTGTGGCGCCAAATGCTGTGTGGAAGAAAGGCAATACAATACAATGGTTTGTAAGAACTGCAGTTAACCAGCTTACTGGCTTAGCTATTAGCTAGCTACCATTCGCTCAATTGTCATGATTTTTTTCATTTTTATTGAATAATTAAATATTTTAATGATGGCAATAGTAATAACATTTTGTGGCCACACCCTCAGTTATATATGTTCATGGTAAAAATTATACAGTGAATTCTCTCAACAACGGGCTCCCGAAGATGGTCCGCCTCTCTACAGCGGTAGTTTTTAGTGGAACGAAATGTTTACAGTACAGTTCCAATAGTTTTATAGCCTCCGATGAACGGCCACCCCCGAATTCTTAACAACGGCCAGGAATATCCTAGAGCGGTCAAAATAGTAAAATTATAGCTACATATTATATATAATATTTGTTGTTAATAGCTAGTTACAAATGTCCAGCAAGCGATCAATGGTTCAAGAGTATCTTTCAATCTTTGTATATACCGTGGCCGACTGTATAAACGATAAACATACGGTATTTCCAGTCCATAGCCACCACCTCTGTTCACTTTTTCACCCTTAACTTCAACAAAAGCCTAGTTGACTTATCTTCTTAAAGACTGCAGAATTGGAGCCATGTTAAAGGGGACATGTCCAACAATTGATTCATCTTTGAAGACTGCTACAGCACTCTTGTCTCTGGCATTGGAAGGTTCAGGTTTGGCGAGCAAAATCTGCAAGAAAATCGCTAACACAGAGATCATTATATGACTATTTTTCACCTCTATAAATCATTCATTGGTCTATTTCTATTTTATTATGGATTATCATTGTTGCTTGGCATAATACTCTAAGAACCCCCGAAGAAAGGTAACTCTCTCAACAAAGGTCAAACGATCTGTCCCCAAGACCGGTTGTTGTTCGGAGGTTTTACTGTAGTACAAGCTCAAGCTACCGGTATTGCTTGTTACACTTCTTATTGTATAAAGGTTTTGCTCAGGTAAGCTAACTGGAAATTGTGTTTAATAAATGATGCTAACGGCCTCTGATAAAGGAGTTAAACTCTACAGCTCCATATTCTAAGTTAGTTGCCAAAAAAGGATAGTAAAGAGAGATAACACCTCAATAAGGTACACTTCTGAGTAATGGGCTGTTTCAAAGTATCAATTAGAATAAACAACAATATTATCTGCTGCTGCTGATGATGATAATAATAGTAATAACAATAGTAGTAAGGACATAGCTATCCTATCACAGAACATTTTAAAACTAAAACTAAAATAAATTTTAGCTACTAAACATTTTGGTTATCCAACTAAAACTAAATTTCACATGGTATTTTAACCCTTTCGTTCCCAATCCCGCTTAAAAGCGGGTGAAGACCGGTTGGCTTCTCCGAATTTTTAAAAATAGTTACTTTATAGCTAGAACCTTCAGATTGCATACACAGGTGCCCAATGCGTTGGAGAAGCATCTAAAATAGCTTTCAGCCAGGGCTGCTTCGACAGTACCTCACAGCAGTTGCGTTTATTTCTTCCTCGGCAAAAAAAAAAAACATCGGTTCTCCGTCGAATTTTAAAAAAAGTTACCTTCTTCACAGCAGCTTCATTTATGGATCCAGTCATCTCCAGAGCTTTGTAGAAGCAGCGAAAAATTGCTTGAGCCCAGTAGCCTTCCATAACACATTGAAACAACCGCTTCTTTGCCGACCAAGACTTTGCGGTTTGACTTACTGTCTTTTTTTTATTTTATAAAATCGCCAGTTCAACTGGGGGCCTCCCCATTACGTACAGTCTTAGGTAATGCTTATTACATCACAGGAAAAAAGTGAGCGTGTCGTGTGATCCAGGTAACTATGCAAAAAAAATTTTTTTTTCGAAGTCAATTTGGAAAGATGGCGTCTACCAGTTACAGTGCTGTGGAAGTTTTATACTTGCTTGATACTGACTCTAGCGACTCAGGATCAAGCGGAGAAGAGGGAGACGACATCTAGGGCTATAGGAGGCCCTGTATCAGGGTTGGGGACCAGACCCTGTCAACTCTGACACTGACAATGGAAGTCAAGAAGATGATCGATGTAAGCTTGTCTTTCTCTTGTCTTTCTCTTGAAAACTAGCAAGCTTCTGTTGTGGAAAGGACTTATTTATAGCTATATTGAGATGGAGAAAGCTGTTTAGCTATAATATATATATATTTCATTGAGTTTTGAGATTTGAAAGTGGGTTGTGGTTTGTTGAACAATTTCAAATTTTCAAAAAAATTTAATTTTTTTTACCAGAATGTACTACTAGGACCAGATGTGTATGCAGTCACCCGATTGTGAAGAGGGATTGTGAAGAGGGATTGTGGAGAGGACGCAGATAAGGCAACAGGAGCAGAGTCTTCCATTGACGAAGGAGAAGATGCTGGACCTGGCGAAGTACACTCGGAGCCCCACCCCCTCCCTCCCAAACAAAAATCCTGTATGAAACCGCATACAATACATCATAAAGTTGCAATTATATAGGATCATGAATAATTTGTTGTTTGTATTACAAATATCTTTGTTGTTGGTGTTTTTGTGTATATGAAATTGTTTTGTAGTGGAGCTCGACGTCCAATGGCGTATGTTCCTTGTGGACACTCATAGATGTCTCCTACATGATCACAATCAGCACCACACACAACAAACAACATATTTTATTGTTGAACTAATATAATATTGGTATAAAGTACATCAAACAATATTATTTCTATTTTTTTATTATTATTATTGATGGGAAAAGTGGAATTTTTTGGGAAAAAAATTTTTTTTTTTTAAAGTAATAGTAGAGGGCCTAAATATTATTCAATTTTCTCAATAAAAAAACGAGGGGAATCCCAAACTCTTGGTCTATTTAGTGATATATGGTTGCTATGGGGTTTTCCCAGCCAGCATCGAGTTAAAAAAATAAAACGGTAATGCACTATTCCGGGGTAGAAGATTAGATTTTTCCGCGCGCGTCCAAACAATTTGGGAACGAGAGGGTTAATAACCAAAACTAGCTAAAACTAAAATTCATACAATTAAAATTAACTAAATCTAAATCTATCATTGGAACAAAAGTATACATAATTAATGAGAAATGAATACAATCTTATTAGTCAAAATCAAGCGGGGCCATGCTAATAAACTAAAATAAATAACAGTACTATCAAATATACCCCTCACTATACTATAGGTTACAATCAACCATTGTAGCTATATTAAAATAACCACAAAACTAAAATTAGAGTTGTACAATTAAAATAACTAAAACAAACTTTATTAATTTTGCAGGTCAGTGTAATGTTGTTCATCTCCAGAACTCTAGAAATGTGCTTGCAATGTTTGACAGCTATGTGATTTGTGACTGTCTAGGGGAAAATCGAGCATATAAAAAAAATTCCTTTTGCACTTACGCATTCATCGACATCCATATATTATTGAGCTCTTCAAGTTTTAAAGCCATTGTTAGCTTCGTCGATATATTGAACCATTCCCTTTTGCAGGCTTATATACTTGAATTTCTTATATTAATTAGCTTGCTACTAAAAATCTAAAACTACCATTGATAGCTAACTACCAAAGTTAGCGATTCCCAGAGAAATAACTAATAAACTAACTAAAGTTTCAAAAACCTCTAAATGAACTAATAAATCAGCACTTACTAAACAAAGTAAGTGTTTTGAAAAGCAGGTTATTAGAGTTATGCAATTTAAATAGAGCTACTGATTTTCAGGTAGTTGTGATATTTTAGTTATACAGTAAGATTGTAACTTTTACTGCATCCAGGGGGAAAGAAAAGTAGTTGCAGAAAGATGTGCCTTCACTTTGTAATATTAATTCTTTAAATAACAATATAATAGCTCATTAAACCAACCTGCTACTACATCTATGGCTAATTGGCAATAAAAACAACAACAACTTACAATAAAAATGGCCAAGTCGGCAGTAGTCCAAGTTTTTCCACTTCAGAATAACAAAGCACTGTCTTCTCCTCTGCAGTTATCAGTACGTGGCACACGCTCAACGCAGGGTAAGGTTTCCAGTAAGCAAGAATATACACAAGGCAGGCCCGTAGCAAGCAATTTTGGGGTGGTGCGGCTCCGGAAATGGGTGTGGTTAATAGTTTGTGGGTGTGGTTTGCCTATACTTTAGTTACAAGTTTGAACTTATTGCAGGTGGAAGTGGCTTAATCACTGAATACACAAGTGGATACAGCAATAAAACTAGTAAAAAGGACCTCTAATTTTTAATATTATGAACATTACAATTTTCAAAATTTTTATTACAATAGATTGTTACATAAATGATTAAAGTTCTTAAAACAATAATGCTATGAACTTAAAACTTAGAAAAAATACTACTACGGTGTTCGGATTCGTCTATAAATTCATTGACAATACACTTTAAATCTATTTCATCTGTTCTTGTTTTATGAATGTGAAGAAGCATCAAATAATTAAGACGTTCTTGCTTCATAGTAGATCTTAAATACGTCTTTATGCGTCTCAAAGCACTAAAAGATCTTTCGGAGGATGCATTCGTAGCTGGCATCACCAAGATTAACTGCAGCAGACCATAGACTTGCGACATATGTGACAGTTGGCCAGGAGAGAGGGACAAAAAGTATTTTTTTATGTCAAAAATGTCAATTTTTTGAGGATGATTGTCGGTTTGGGTTGAACTAAAATGAGTATGGAAAACTTGAAGCTGAGTCTGAAGAATACTATGATTAAAATCATCTTTGTAGAACTGGCAAATTTCTGCAACTTCCTCTTCAGTATCCACTGAAGTACATGCTTTAAGAAGTAACGATTCCAGACGCTTATACTTTTCATACCCTGGTTGTTGAAATCTGTCTTCAATACAAGAAATAAGCAAGTCTACAGCTTCATAGTATGATTGCCGGTAAAATGATTTAATTTCAGAATGAAAATGATCTTCTGACTCGCCATCATCAAATCGCATGGGACGTTTACGTCTACGAGGTAAAGATGGCTTTTCAATGCCATTTTCCTCACTAAATTTTTCTACCTTCATCCAGAAAAGATCAAAACTCTCTTCATTTCTAAGTCTCTTAATAACTTCCAAAGTCATGTGAGCAATTTTTTGTCCTTCAGCAGCAGAAAGAGATTTATGTTGTAGGGTACTACTTAAGTTATCTGAATGTTTAAGCAACATCTCACCAAGAATATTACCAAAAATATAATCAAAAGAATTCATTATCTTTGAAACTCCATAAATCCTGCATTTTGTATCAGTATCCTTTACAACTTTAGCTGTCTCTTCCCATGTAAGCATTAAAGCTTTGAAATTATTTGTTATGCTTGCAAGAGCATCCGCTCTGACAGTCCAGCGTGTAGGACATAGCACTCGTATACCACTTGTATCATCGAGACGTGCTTCCTTAATACTCTTAAAAATACCCTCTCTTCGTGGTGAATACTTAATTAGTTTTGCTATCTCCTGTGTTAAGTTGAGTGCATCCTTTACAATCTTCGATTTTTTCACAGTATCACTTGCTGCCAGATTTAAAGCATGGCCATAGCAATGGGTGAATAGTGCTCTTGGTTCAATGTCACTAATGCACTTGGCAACACCATTCTTACTCCCACTCATAGCACTTGCCCCATCATAACATTGCCCTCGTAATTTGTCAAAACTAATATTCATCCTCAAAAAAACATCTTTTATTGCTGAGACTAGCATTGCAGCATTAATAGATGGAACAGAATACAAACCCAAAAAATCCTCATGAACTTCAAGCTCATCAGTTATATAACGTATAAATATAGAAACTTGCTCAACATTGGAAGTATCTGCCGTTTCATCAGCCATTATTGTAATAAATGGGGAAGCATGAATATCTGTAGCTATTTTACGCATTATATTTATTCCCATAATCTTAATCATCTGATTTTGAATATCTGCACTGGTATATACATTTTCTTTCCTTTTTAGCCATTGCGCTAAATTTGTATTGGTTTGTGCCTTCTCTTGCAACAATTGATGTAAATTGCTGTCACTTTCTCCTTTGTCACCTCGTAACGGTAACCCTTGTCGACACAATACCCTTACTGTGGAAAATATTTCAAGGAGAGCTGCAGATGCATTCCTTTTATGAATTTCTGACTCCTTAGATAGCATTGCTCCTATATTTCCAGTAGTAGCTGGAATTGTAGTCATCATTTGAACGGCTTCACGATGGCAAGCACTGCCCATGTGGTTTTTGAAACCCCTTGTTCCATCTTTCCAATTACAGTAACCATGACTTATCTAAAAAAAATTTAGTAGTTAAAATTTAGTTTTAAAAAGAAAAAAAAGCATTATAGGTTAAACAAGCCGTAACAGTTATTGTTAATACTACAACTTACAAAAGCTGGATCTAAATTATTGGTAGATAACATTTTTCTTTTTGCTGCAACCATGCAAGTATGACAGAAGACAACATCCTTCGCCTCATCGTAGTGTAAGAATGTCCAAATTTTAAACCAGTGCGATTGAAATGCTCTGGAAGTGTCTCCTTTTTTTCCAAATGCTCTTTTAGGAAAATTATAGTCCTTTGGCTGGTATGGTTTCTCAGGAACCTCCGCGGTTAGAGCACTCATCAGCTTCGAAGCCATATCTACACGGTACTGGTCTTGCGTGCGCGTGGTGTAGCCTACCCTTACCTTACATGTCATTGTATTCCAAAGTGTTTCTGCGCATGCGCTGAATAATAAATTAGAGTTGAAAAAAAAGTGGTGCGGCCAAAGCCGCACCGGCCGCACCCTTTGCTACGGCCCTGGCAAGGCCAATTTTAACAAGAGTCCGCACGTGAATCTATTCTATTTTTAGCAGCATAGCTGAATAAACAAATTCAGTGGTTGCTACCGTGGTATGCCAGGGAAGTTGGGCCCAGGAAAACATTTTTGGGGGTGTGTTAAGTTTCCGTGAACTTCAATAATTGAAACGGCTGTGGGGGGTTAAAAACCCTGGACAAACATATTATCTTTTAGAATCTACTAGTTACTTCAGCGTGGTCGGGCGCTCTGTTCTGGAGAGGTAATTTACTGGGCGAATGGATAACGTCGTCAAAGAAACTCCACCCTTCAAAGAAACTCCACCCTTCAAAGAAACTCCACCACGTAAGTACTTCAAATAGCTAGTGGCGAATAAGCTAAAGCTAAAGGGACACTTTTGAAGTAAACTAGGTACTCATTTAAGGATTGATCTGAGCTGGTAGCTAATTTTATTCCAAGGAAAAAATGTGAATTTTTTTTTGCTATAGCTATCTACAGAGAGCCAAAAAAATGTTGTTGTTTTTTATTAATGTCAGATTGAACATGAAACCACTTGCAGTTGTACTGGGAGACTTAACCACTTAGTAAAGTGTTGACACATTTTACTGTTACTGTTTCTATTAGTACCTTGCTAGCTATAGCTGAACTTCTTCATGTAAATATTTTCTATTAGATATGATCCAATCATCAAAGTGTGGTAGATGAAGAGAAAAGGGAAACATAATTTAATAATTTGTTTGAGCATTGTGTAATTGGGCTATTTCTAAGGTGTTGCTTTTGAAGGACATGTAATTTATGGTGTAACCATGTGAGAAATCACATTGTTCAGATTGTACCCATAAATTAAGAGTATGCTCCACCTCCCGAACCACACCCTTTCCTATGCCACTGCAAATGTGATGCTGGCTATCACTATCAGAATCAAATGTACATACTAGCACAGTATGCTTAAACCTACTTAAACTTTACAAAGAAATTTCAGAAACACTTGAGATTCAGGAAAACCCATATGCAGTATTTGTTGTTGTTGTTGTTGTTGTTGTGTTGTTATGGATTTACATGAGTTTCTCTGTAGCTTATCCAAGTGATGGTGATGCACAGTTACCCACGGCGGATCCAACCAATGTATCAACTTATGTACAGGGACCAAGCACGTTTGACACCCCAAATGGGCGTGTCTTCAACCCCCAGTATCGGCCTTTACAGCAACAGTCAACTGATGTGACGGTACGTATATTTGTGTGTGTGTGTGTGCATATGTATGGATGAGGGGGGGGGGGGGGGGAGGGGTGCTGTGCGGCAAATGGCGCATACCTTAAGAGTAGATGACGTTTAACTAGACACAGTTGCTTCTGTGATGGCAGTCGATTGCAATTCCAAGCCACACAAGATTTCAGCTTCCAGTGTATGCATTGCATGAGAACATTTTGTACACAAGGAGATCAGAGATGGCATTCTTTATCAATTGTAATATCCAGAGCATTGCTCTAGGATACTGATATCATCAGCAGATGGGCAGCAGAATGCTAAAGGCTAATGGTGTGTGTATGCGTGGGAGGCATTACGCAAGCATACATATGTAGTACAGAATTCTTGTCGTATTTGAGGTTACAGATAATAAAGGATTTGTCTATTGCTGTAAGGAAGTTGCTATTGAACCAGAAGACATAATAGTGATACTGAGCTAAAGGATCATTATAGAATTTTTATATGAACGGTAGCACTAAACTCTGATGTATTTATGGCTGCAAAGTCCTGGCAATTAAGCTGAATATTTCCAGTTCATATCACACTATAGGAACTAGCATTTTCAGCTTTCTATAATAAACAAGTGAAATTTAGGCAATTTTCTATTTCTAGTACAAGTATAAAGTAAACCAAGATATGATGAAGTTAGCAATTAGTTCAAAGCTATAAGCAGTTCAGCAAAAATGGTACTGGTACTACTCTTTTATTTATCTTAAGTCAAATTAAATGATGAAGGGTTAGTCTATATATATAGATTCTTAATACGTACTATTGTATTAATGTTGTCTTCTAAAAAATTTGGATACCCCACAAATTGTTGAGTTTCTATTGCAAGCTAAAGAATATCACAAAGAAACTTTTAAATAACGTGTATTGTTTTGTTGTTGTTTTTTTCCTTCAATTCAAGCAGTTGCAGAGAGTTGTTACTATGGCACTGAAATCCCTTTACCGTGTATGCGAAATTTAAAACTGGACCTTATTTTGAGTAGCTTCAGTGTTAGAAGTCAAAATCATTCATATAAAAATAGTATAGTCTTTAGGCTCGCTCGCCATTTGTGCTCAAGCACATCACTAGTAGTACTTTCAGCATTCTATAACCAGTATATTTGATCAAAATATGATACATAATATAAAAAGTTCTGTTGTTTTGAATGACTTATTAAAAATTTTGAACCTTTTTCACGAAAAGAAACATTTCATGCTAAGGATGAATTGCACCAAACAATTTGGTCAATCTTTTATTTTTGCGAGAATAAGTGTTTGAAAAGACTACCAGTTTTTATTGTTGCTAAAGTCTCCTACAAAATTGACAAATTAAATTTGTATATATATTGTAGTTTTACATGATACCACAGATGGTGCCAAGAGTTTATATTATTGATTGGTTAAGTTTTCAAGACACTAAATATAGTTTCTTCATACATACTGCATTGATTTAGGAGCCAAGCCAACACTGATGTTTGGAACAGTTAGATGCCAGCATTTTCATTATTACAGTTGTAATAAGAATAACAAGAGAAGCCATACAACTGGCATGCCCAATGAATTAGTGAGCGTACCAGTTGTATGGCCTCTCCATTAGTAATGGACCATTACTTAGCGATACAGATGATGAAAATGTTAGCTAATAATGGTAATGATGTTATAACTGATATTGATGACTTGGATATGAGAGGATGATTCTGCTTGTTTGACAAAAATTAAAATTTTTTATTTCGTATCACTAACTACGACTATTGATACCTAGAATCAAAGTATGGTCAACTGGTTTTAGCTACTATAAAATTTGTAATTTGTCTAATGCAATACTATCTTCCAATCAGGTGGAGTATTCAAACTTTTACCAACTTGCATGATAAATGTGTTAGTGTATATGCCTTATTCCAGGACTAGGGCCCAGTGAGCTGATAATTTGTAAAGTCTAACTCTCTTTGTTTTAATAACTATTGCATAAACTAATTATGTCCTTCCTAACCAACTTTAGAATGTTGAAGTAAATAATCTGTGGTGGTCCAGCTGCAGATCTGTGATAAACAACTCTAGCCCATTAACCAACAACTGAAAATTTGTTGATGTGTACAGTGGTATGTACTTCAATGCCTAATTTAATTATTTTACTACTTTACAACTCAACTTGAGATACACTTTTTGCTTGTTACAGTTGTATAGTTCATCAGCTCTTCAATTGAATGAAGCACTCATCAATACGTGAGGATATTTAGGATTGAACCGTTTATACAGAGACATCTCCTATATAGTGAACAATGATTGTTTTGTCAAACAGGCTCTAGCAGTTCTCGCATTTGAAAACGGTTCTTGATTAAATTTAGGACAATGTCTTTTGTCCTTGAAGGGCTTGGCACTGTTTTATTGCTTGTCATTGATGATTCTTGCCATATATGTGTGTGTGTGTGTGTGTGTGTGTTATGTATAGTATGTATATAATTGGTTGAACCATAACCTGCTATTGTGTTTATAATCATGATCCATTGAGCATGAACAACATCAACAGCTCAATAAACTCGTTCACTGCCCTAACAGTATAATTTGCTCCACTCCAAGACTATGTTGTTTATCTTAACATATGAGGAATCTCTTATTGCCTAATTATTGCATTTCCTAAAGATATTTAAAACCTCACTGAAAATTTGGAGGTGAACAAGTTAAGTTATTCATAGCTATAAGGTCAGTGATGAGCATGCACATTACACTAACCAAAGAGTGCACCCTAATTAGATATCAGCAGTGGATAACCACCACAACACCATTAGTTTGGGCATGGTTACATTGACTAGGAGAGTAAGTTTGATCCTAATGTTACATACATTTTTATGAGTCAACAGCTTCATGCTCATATAATCAAGACGTTCAATGTGAAGTGAATCCATACATCCTCTCTAATTATTGTGTTTCATGTATCAAGTCATAGCAGCTGCTAAAATAGTCGTGCTTATTTGCCAAGTTGACCTACTCATATTTACTGTTTGACAAATTAGCTACTCAGTTATGAGCCATTGAATTTGCAGTTCTGTCAAATTGAGTGTTAATAAGAGTGACTGAGCATCCTTGTGTTAGTTTGACAAGATTAGAGGGAGAAAATTGTATTTAGCTACCAGAAATTGCAGAGCTTGTATACATATGGGAAGTTAATATTTGACTTCAAAGTGTGCTAAGCAGTATTATTGCACTATTTGTACTATGTTTTATTAGCTACCACAATGTAGTAATGAAAATCTGATAATAAGAGTCAATCACAAACAAAAAAGATAATATACATAATTATATTGAGTACATTAAATTGGCTATAAAAATTTGGACGGTTTATTTCCAATGTTGTACAGGTTGTATCTCAGCCAAGCTTTAGTACTGTTGGAGTCACTCCATCCAAGCCTCAAGACTACATGATCCTGTCTGTCCTCACTTGCTTCTTCTGCAACCTGATATGTGGAGGAATTGCTATATTTTTTAGTGCTCAAGTAAGTATGTATCGAACAATTTGCTACTATTAGCATAATAATACAGCTTCTGTTGAATGTAATGTCTGATATAATGGCAGTATCTAGTAAACTTTTTAAAATTAAAAGCGGTTTGCATTCTTTGTGCTAGTTAGTGCTGACATTTGTTGTGTCATTGCTATGGTAATTTTTTTAAGGTTATAAAGAAACTAAGACTTCAAATATCCAAACTTTATAGAATTCTACAAATTATTTATACATTAAAAGCTGATGCATAAATATTGACACAATTGCATAGTAAACAGAAAATAATTTAGATAACAATATAGTGCATTTGTGTGTTAGTACCGACGACAGCCGACGATGACTGTGACCGCCACGTATGGTGTGTATATTCATGAATAAGTCATGAGATTAATGTGGAGAATCTGCTTCTGTCTAAGATTGGCAGGGCAAATCTCTCTCACACCTCCTGGCACAGCAGTTAAGCAGTCGCTGCCACCTGACTTCTGTAGCAATGTGTTTTGCTGTAAATGCCGACCTATAGCTACTCTTCACTGTAATCTCTCAAGAATCAGACGAAGTGCAGATTTTGAAGTAAATAATATACAGTAGCAAATACAGACACAAGGGTTGTGCGAACATATACAGAGTGTCTCTTGCATGAGCAAACATCAACCTATATACTATGAAGTGTGTTGCTCATGCTCACAAAACTTAAAAATGGCATGATTCACAAATAATGAGTTTAATGGGTTTCCATTAGCTAATGCAAAATGAGTTAAGTTACTTGTTTGTCATGACAATGTTCTTTGTTGTGGAGTGTCACTGCTGTTGAGATGGTGGTATTCCACAGTTAAACAGTTTGGTAAAAACCATTGTCATTATCTGAATGGGAAAGAGTCATCACATTCAGTAGAAAGTAATTAATTGTAATTAAAAGCTGGTGGAATAGACGAAGTAAGGCAGCTTAGATTTAAAAAAGTAAGGGGAAAGTATAAAAAAAAGACGGTAAAAAGGCGACTAAAAAGCGAGTGGAATGGGCAAGTGGAGGTAAGTAACTCTGGTAAAATCGTCAAGTAAAGGCTGCATAAGTTTCAAAAAGGAAGGCAAAAGTACGAAAATGAGGCAAAAGTTTCGCAAAGCCTATGTCCACAATAATGATAGAAAGACAGAGAGATTCAGAAGCAGCAGGAGAGGTAGACAAAGGAGGAGAAGAGACTCCGTGACTCAAGAATATATAAAGAATCTAAATGTGGGGGTTAACAAATGCTGAGATAGTTCAGACAAAAAGAGAGCAAGAGATGGAAACCGATGTAACCTCAACCATTGGTAAAGAATGATCATAATCTGAATAATCGACACTCGAGGAACAACCAGTTTTGTCCATTACACTGTACTTTACATAGAGGCTCTTATTTTTGTTGTTACAGAGAGTTAAGAGAGGTTTCACTGTAGTGTAGAATTAATTATTTCAACCAGCCACATAACAGCCACCCGACATTCTATTGTGGTATACATATTTAAATGTGTGATTAATTTCTCTGTAGGTGATTCAAGATTGGAGTGCTGGTCGAGTTCAGTCAGCACATGACAACTCCAAGAATGCCAAGATAATGAATATCATTGCCATTGTGTTTGGAGGTATCTCACTTGCGGCCTGCATTGTATTGACTCTCCTCAAAATCCAGGGACATTTGGGAAATTTGCAGCAATACTGAAAAAAAAAGCTGAAAGCTTGAACACAATGAATGCCCCTATCCTATTGTTTTAAAAACAATTCACCAGTGTTGTATATAGTTCTGGTTTAGCTTGCTGAAGCTTTGGTCATTATTCACCAATTGTTACATCAGTTGTCAGTTTAGCTATGTCATTGTTTTGGATTTTTTTTTGTACAATATGTGAAGTAGTTATCTAAGTTGTCATAATTATTTGAGAGATTGAATATATAGCTAGCAACTTGATTACTTCGATAGAGTCTCCATTATAGGAGTTTAGATTTGAGGTCACCCTTTGCACTTTCTTCTCCAAAGAAATATTAATATTCATACAAAGAAAGTTAGCATTGAGTACAACATTATGTATACATACTCAATATAATAATGATATAATTATAAATATGTTTGCTTATTTTAGCAAGAAAGTAATTGTGTATTATTCATGGATCATAAATGTACTTGACTAATTAATGTTCAATGTTGCTCAGTTGCATTACTACAGTACACATGAATAATTTTAAATAAATCTCTTACCTGATTAAAGCTTTATTAATAAAAACTTTCTAGGCATATCCCTTTACCATAATAATTCATATAAGGGATCACAATCATAGTGCTTATTGCATTTACTAGTACATTACACAAAAGATTCAATTGTTATTATTGCATCAGTAACAGTTGCAGCATAAACACTACACACTGTAATTGAAGATGTTATTTTCATTATGTCCATTGAAATGGTTCACAATGGTGTATACATAGTTGTTTATTTAGACTAGTTTGACTTCAAACCTGCACTTTAAGTTTGTTTTTTTTAGACAGCTAAAGGGATTATAACAGTTTTGGTAGAATGACTGCAAAGGTTAGTAATTCTTTCAAGCACATTTTTTTTATACATTATAAAATATCCAATACTCTAAAATTAGTTAACCCCATGAGCTATTTAGCCTTGTGCAGTTCTGGGTAGGTAAGTAACCAGCTTTGTGAACCGATAAGAATGTAATTAATGTAACTCACCTTAGATTAGAATTTCTATGGGGCATGTGATCCGTTTCTAATCCCTGTAGCATTCTTTTATCAATGATTTTCCTAGTACATTTCAAAATGAGCAATTACCCTCGCTACTTAGGACGGTGCTTTGATCCTACAAATTATTCCAGACTTTCGGGGTAGGTCGTGTACAATTCAGTGTAGTACAAAAACAAGTGTAATAATGTGTGAAGTATGTTATTTTGGTTTTTAGGTTCTCATACTTCTGCACTTCATTCTTTAAAAATTTCTGGTTAAGCGGTGTATTATAAATAATATGTCTTCAAATTTAGGTACATTGTAGTGGTACTTACAATAGGTATGTATTATGCCTGTATTGGTCATTCATCATTGTTGTGTACAGGATCGTCATTTGGTAAAGTATCAACAGGTTAATTTGTTGGGTTTGATTCGCATTGGGTACGGACTAGAAACCTACATTAACAAAGAAGGTAAAGGGTCGGCCCCGCCAGACTAACATTAAATAGTATGGTATATTCGATAGTGACACACAGCAAGGAAGCACAGAATTCGACCACTTCCTAATCTTGCTCTCTTTTTTTCTCCTTGTGCAATTGAGAAGGAGGGGAGCCTAGTGGTTTGAATTCTGTACTTGTAATGTTCTTGAATACCTAAAATATATCTGATCCCATCCTCGCTCTTCATGGTGGCAGCGGTGGGATAGATGTCTGCCTATCAAATAACACAACCAGAGAAGCTTTCTTTCTACCAGCCTGATCAATAGCCAAAGTGGATCCTCAGTTTTGAAAGGTTTTGTCAAGCTACTGGCCTCATTGAAAAAAAGTGATGAAAGCAAAGTAAGTACCCTAATATATTGTATGGGAACTGAAGCACAGGACATTTTGGCTTCTTTTGGATTGAGTAAAGATGATAGCAAGAAATATGATACAGTAAAAAAAATTTGAAGCTCATTTCATTAAAATGCAGAATGTGGTTTTTGAAAGGGAAAAATTCAACCTTAGTAAAGATGAAGAAGGTGAAGCTATTGACAAATGTATCACTTTTCTCTATCGGCTCTCAGAACATTGCGAGTATAGATAGCTTAGGGACAAACTTATTCAAGATCGTATTGTCATTGGAGTTCAGGATAACAAGTTTTCAACAAAATTGCAGATGGAGGAATGTTTGACTTTAGAAAAAGCCATGTAAGTAGCATGGCATCGTGAGTACGTTAAGCTGGAGCAAACAGCCTAAAAACAAGAGGAGCCTAAAGAGGTACCACTGAAACTGTAGCTGTCGTGCAATCAAAGAAAGAAAAAAAAGTTTTCAAGCCCTTCAAGGAGCAGCACACAGCCATGACAACAAATCCAGCAAGGTCTTCCTGTCACACCCCGAACATCGTTGCCCTGCAAAGTCAGCTAAATGCCATTGATGTCAAAACTTTGGTCATTACACGAAGTACTGTCTCACCAGGAAAGTTGGTGAAGTCTTCCCAGGTCACCAATGCAAGGACTCTAGCAATGAGGATGGTCATCAAGTGGAGCAAGTCTTTCTTGGAGCGGTAGGATAAGTGACAATAGCCCATAGAAGATACTGCTGATATTAAATGGTGTTCATGCGGAAATGAAGATAGATACTGGGGCAGAGGTGAGTATAATCTCATACTCTCTGTTCAACAGACTAAAGAGTGTTACACTTCAACCTTCGAAAAAGAAATTGCATGGCCCAGGTGGTCACACACTGTGTACCTGGAAAATTCAATGCTATGATACAAGTTCATGGTCATGTCATCGAAGAAGTAGCTTATGTTATTCCAGAATTAAATAATCCTTTGTTGGATCAGCCAGCTATCGAGAAAATGCATCTTGTGACAGTGGCTGAGATTGAGTCAGATTCACCAATCATTAGCCAGTACCTTAAACTGTTCAAAGGGTTGGGAGAAATGGGTGAGTACACACACCATTGAACTGTCACCTGATGCACAGCCATATGCTCTTTCAACCCCAAGACGAGTATCACTTCAACTGATGCCTCAGGTCAAGGCTGAGCTTATGAGAATGAGGAGTAATCTCCAAAGTCAAGTCACCGACCGACTGGTGTGCAGACATGGTAGTAGTGCCCAAACCCATGGTAAAAGTCCGAATTTGTGTGGACCTCACAAAATTGAACCAAAATGTGAAGAGGGAGAGACACATTTTTACCATCAGTGGAACATTCACTAGCTCCATTGAAACCGAGCTGGATGCCAATTCTGGATTTTGGCAAGTGAACCTGCACCTAAGTCAAAACCCCTGATTACTTTCATTCTCCTTTTGGAAGGTTCCGTTTTAATCGCTTACTCTTTGGGATTACTTCAGATCCTAAATATTTCCAGCGGGAAATGTCAAGAATTCTTGATGGAATTCAAGGAGTCATATGTCAAACTGATGATGTCCTTGTTCATGGCAGGTCCAGATGGAGCACGATGAGAGGCTGAAATTGGTATTGAAGAGACTGGAATGTGCAAAGGTGACTATGAACAAGGCAAAATGTGAGTTTTCCAAATCATCTGTGAAGTTCTTGAGTTCTCGGGGTATGTAATTGAGCAAATGGCATTCACCCTGATCCAGACAAGGTGGCTGCTATAGACTCCATGGCTGAACCTACTAATGTATCAGAAGTGAGACATTTTATAGGGATGGTTAACCATTTAAGCAAGTTTTCTCCCCGCTTAACTGATCTATCAAAACCTTTCAGAGCCTTGTTGAGCACAAAGAACACCTGGGACTAGCAGTCAAAGGCAAGGTTTTAACAATCTGAAGGCCAAACTTAGCTCCAACGATGTGTTAGCACTCTATCATCCAAGTTGGGAAACAATCGTTTCATCTGACACTTCTTCGTATGCGCTTGAAGGAGTACTGATACAAAAACAACCAGATGGAAACTGGAAGCCAGTCATATTTGCATCAAGAACGCTCATGGCAAGAGAACAGCGCTATGCGCAAATTGAAAAGGAGGCACTCGGAGTTACATGGGCTTGAGAAAGATTTCACAAGTTTCTGCTAGGAAAGACTTTCCATATCAGTACAGACCACAAATCTCTGGTATCTCTCGTGGGACATATGAAAATGGGATTGTAGGACCACCTGGGCTGTTCACCTAAAATGCATTTGTGCACAACAGCTAAGCTCAATTGATTATAAAACAAACTAACATTTCTGAGAAAGGTGGTCTCAAGCCTGTACAACTAGAGCACAACACAGATTGACTTAATGAAACATGTGTTCACAAAAACCAGAATGAGCATTGCTCAAAATAGGCGGGAAATGATAATGATAATGAATAATGTTAATGATAAATGATAATATAAGTTCATGGCGTTTGTTTGGCTATGCAAGACCCGAACAACAGAAACACTTAGACGAATTAAGCTTGATTTCGAATGTGACTCATGCAGTATCATTATATATCACATGTACCCAGCAAAGACCTGACAGTTGCGGACATTCTAATGTCTTTCTACTTATTTCCATGAATTATAAAGTGGTTTTCACGAGAGTATGTAAGGCATGTGGTATCTAGAGACCCCCTTCCCTCTCTGAAGTAACTTCCACTACCCCTGATAGTTCTTTGATTTGTTACTCATTGCAGGGCCTTAGGCAGACGTTTCAAAAGGGGGGTTACAATCTGACCACACCCAAACCACACCTCTTAATTAACTAACATCCATTATCAAGAAAATTGACATAAAGACAAACCATTATATTAAAACTAAATAGCACATTGAATTTTGAGAGAATCATGAAAACCCCAATATTAATTTCCCATACTCATATTACATTAGACGCTTTACACTTATAACAAGTGATCTTAGTTATACTACAGATACAATATGACAACAATTTGTATGTGAAACTAGAAGTTGCTAAATCAGCTGCTAATATGCTAGTTCAGATGCATCATCTTCATTTTGGAGCAGCCTCTACAAAGCTTGGCTTATTAGAGACCCAAAGAAAACATAGTGCAGCAGTCTTCTCTGAGTAATTTTTTTTCTTTCGATTGGAAGCAATGGCTCCAAACTAAATACACAAGTTTTTGACCTCAGTATTTTTTTTCACATCAAAAACATACAGTCTAAATGCTGCCTAAATTCATCAAGGGAAAACCGTAGATAGTGTTTCAATAATTTCCTCTGAACAACTTTGTTTGTTGAGGGTATACTTTAAAACCTATCTTTTCACTCAAGTCAATCTAGTTCCCAGCCAATATTGCCTCTAAGCACAAATGGAGTAGTTCATTGACTAACAAACACTGGCTTAGTTTCTGGTATTACTTGAAAGTTAGCTTTGAATTGATGCATTGTTCTAAGTCCATCTTGAAATACACTCGAATATTTCTTGCACAGCGTATCTAAAACTGCTGTAGTTTGATCTATTCCATGGTCTTCCAATCAACTTTCAATTTACTCAACCAATCATGGCCAAATAGACCACACCCATTGCCAGCCACTCCAATGAGCTATAACACTTGTCGTTACTTTCTATACTTGACTTCAGCTAGCATCTCTCCCACCCAATGCAGGAATGACTTTGCCTATATAGCTAGTTTCAATACTTTTTTGTAAGGCCATAGATATCCTTGGTCTTTTCAGACAAACTGATTGCAGCACCAGTCCTCAATCTTAACCATTTCACCGTTGATAATACAGTCTTTCCTCGATTATCCAGAGTTAATCTAGTGTGGTGTCTGGATATGTGAAATTGTCTGGATATATTCATTATCAAATTAATTATATTCATTAACATTCTTCAAAAGGTATGCATAAAATTAGATTTTTGTGTGTGTATAACTAAGTCAAGTAGTTTGTTTGTATGTTAATACTCTCTTTTTGGCGGCTAGTTCCCATAGTGAGATCAAAACACAGCAGATAATTTACACGAAATACACTTTAAATAGTTCCATGAAAAACAGTCTCAGTTTATGTAAGTGATATTCTACCAAAAGAAGTGAGTATAAAAATGTACATAATAACACAGCTAACTATGTATGAATAAGAAATACAGAATTATTTAAGCTATTCTGAAAGCTGACGTGATTTGGTGCTGGCGTCTCCAGCATTCCGAACGCAGTCGGGAGTTTGTTGGTTATGAGGTGTGTGGAAGTTGTTCGGGGAAGCTAACGTACTTGCTAGTGAGTATTCTGAAGTGAAAAAAAACAACAACACAACTACAGCTTAATCTGAGTAAGCTGAATGATTATTTGAGAGCAAACTGAATTATTTATGTATCTTGAAACAGAATTTCATGGCGGCGGTGGAGCCAAAGTATTCTTATTATCCCAAGCTTGATACCTGGGAGGAATCTAGAAGATTCATGAAATTAACAAGAATCCAGGAATACCAAGGAGGGTAAGTCACCTTCATAGCTACTATTAATTAATGGAGGAAAAGATATAGCTAGTGTATCTATATCTATAGGTATGGAAATATTAGGGATACTTACAAAGATGACTGGGACAGTGAAGATGAAGTTTTAGCTGAAGTATTGTCCGATCTCAACTTCTTCTCTGCAGAGAAAAGAACTTCAGCATCCTCCAAGGGAGAGGTTTGTGTAGCCTGATACATATAATTATTTATCCTTCAGTTTGGCATTATTATTGATGAGTGCATTGTATTTATTCCCAGTTTTCAGGTGGTTGCAACTTAGAGGACATGGAATATGTCAAGGTATATATTATTTATGCTTACAATTTAACCATTATACAAACATGGTATTTTGTGTGTGTAGCCTGGAGGAGCTAAGATAACCCTGATTCAAGAAGATAAAATGGTGAGATAAACAAGCAAATAAAGAGTATTCCATAATGTCTGTATTAATTTCAGGTGTCTCCCTCAATGGTGCGTTCTGCCTCGGAGTATTTATTCTTTCCCCCTCAGGATAGTTTTCCTGAGGAAGCATTCCAGGAATGTCATGTAATGAAGCATGAGGAGGAGCTACGTGCTCAGGATGAAATGGAAGTCACAAGGTCAGAGAAAACTGACAGACTCCATAAGAGTGAAGCTACTCCATTATGTCTTGGAGATAACGTAGATCAGTGTACTGTGTACACACTTGGACAAGATGTGAGGGAAACAGAAGGCACACAGGAAGAGAAGAACTTAAGAGAAGTGAAGGATGGAGTAGAGTTGATGGACACTGTAATGGCAGAAAATATTATGACAGAAGCGAGGGATGTAGGGGAAGACAAAGGTGAGAGGGAAGAGAAGGATGAGAGGGAAGAGAAGGATGAGAGGGAAGAGAAGGATGAGAGGGAAGAGAAGGATGAGAGGGAAGAGAAGGATGAGAGGGAAGAGAAGGATGAGAGGGAAGAGAAGGATGAGAGGGAAGAGAAGGATGAGAGGGAAGAGAATGATGAGAAAGAAGAGAAGGGTGTGAAGGAAGAGGAGGAGGACAGGGAAAAGAAGGATGCGATGAATGAGAAAGATGAGAGGAAGAGAAGGATGAGAGGGAAGCAAAGGATGAGGGGGGAAAGGAGGATGTGAGGAAAGAAAAAGGCATGCTGGAAATGAAAGCTGTGAGGAAAGAGGATTTCAATACAGAAAAAAATGTTAGGGGAAAAGAGAACATAAGGGAAGAGAGGAACACAAAGGAAGTTGAACAATGGAGAGAAAATACTGACAACAGAAGTGTGGTGGGAGATGCCGTATGGACAAGAACCAGCGAGACAGGAGTCACAAGGAAGGCATGGAAAGTGCCAGTTACCAGTACTACAAGGACCGGAGGTGCTACTAAGAATATGCAAGCACACAATGCATTGCTGATATGCAGTGGAAAGAAGGACAACAGGTCTGGGAAGGTTAAAAGTGAAAGTAACATGACACAAACAAAGAAGGAAAAAAAGATGTCAAAAGATGACAAGAAAACTGAATCAACACGAACATTCATACAAAAAGTAAAGGCAATGAAAACGGAAACACCTAAAGTAAAAAAATCAACAGAAACTATAAATTCAAGCAATGGAGAAAAACTTGCTCATGTCAAGGAAATGATTTTAAAAGAACCAAAGACAGAGAAATCAAACAAGATGGAGGAATCACCCAAGATTGAAGCCGCTAGATCAGAAAATGAGGACAATAAAAACAATGCAGACAAGAAGCTATGGAATGCAATATTACGTGGATTAAAAAAGAAGACAAGAAACTTAAAACTACTGCTGGATAAAGTATGGCGTGTGATCTCCATTGTTGGACAAAACACTGAAATATTTCTGAATAATATTAACTCTTACAATGTCAGCTTTGGAATCTAAAACAGTTGTCTATAAATTTGATTACATTGAAATGAATTAAAGTAAAATAATGATAATACGCTTGTGTGTGTCCGTAACGACGGTGTGGTATTCATGAATATTATCATGCCAATAAGCAAGCGTAATAGACGAGGGCGGCGTAGGTTTAAAAAACAATACAAAGGAAGGTGAAAGAGTTTATTTAATCACGTCACTTTTCATTCTGGGTCCACAAGATCTTCATCTAATCGTAAATTAGAAATTAAGTTCCAACGCACCTCCACTACACGACATCAATATTTTAATCGCATATCTCTACTATGGAACACATTCTCACCTATTGATCTCTCATTGTCCTTCACTTCTATTAAACGTTCTCTCAAGCAAAAATTTTGGGATCTATTTATTGCACACTTTGATTCAGACAATTCCTGCACATTTTGTTGTTTATGTCCTTGCTCTAGATGTCACAGTCACTTTATTAATGTATCACTCCGTTCTCACACTTAGCTGTTTTATTATCATTTAGCTATATACCTTTTCTTTTCTTTTAGCTAACTAGGCTGCTCTCTCTTGTACATAGAGTTTGTCCTTCATCCACCCATTATGTCACATTTCATCTCTTTTAATTCTCTTAGTTATATAGTGGTTGTAAAGTTATAATAATAATAATAAAAAAAAGGCAAAAGTAACAAAAAAAGCGGGGGAATCGGCGAGGTAGGGCGGCGTAGGTTACAAAACGGAAGAGAAGGCAAAAAGGCGAGCGATTAGATTTGTAAACTAAAAAGCTGGTGGAATCGACCGGTAAAGGCGACGTCAGTTTCAAAAAGGAGGCGAAAGTACAAAAAAGAAGGCAAAAGTTTCACAAAGCTCAAGTCCACAATCCTGGTGGAGAATCAGAAACAGGAGAGGTGGACAAAGGAGAAAAAGGACTTCATGACTCAAGATGAAAGAGCTGAATAAAAAGGAAAGGTGGGGGATCAGAAAAGTTGAGATAGTTCACAAAAAAAAGAGAGCTGGAGGGGGAAACTGATATGACTTTAATCAATGGTAGAGAATGATAACCATGAATAAAACTGTGCTGCTGTATTCTTACTTAGTGTAACTTGAGGCAGTACCAGGTATTATCAATTACTGACCCATACGTATTTTAGCATTGCTACTGCATTGATTCGCTAGGTAGACAATTTAAACAAAAATATTTATTTCTTGAAACCTGTGACCCTTACCCCCTGCCAGATTATACTAGCATTCTTTCTGGAAATTCACTTTTCCTCCAAATGTCTGGTTAGGTTTTTCATAATTGAGCTTTTTTTTTGCTGCAGCAAAGCATGTAACTAGTCTCCATTCATTGAACATTTTTACAGGGACATTCATTAATTTTTATTGAAAATTTAAATAGCAATATTAAATCCTGTATATAGTATAGCTAATAGTAAGTGAAACTAATACTTTTACTCATTCATTTCATAACATACCAACTTTATATAGCTACTGCAATCAACACAACTATTTTCAATTGGAATAATAAGAGAATAAAAAGAAAAATTGTGGAATATATTATTCCTTTGGAATAATAACTAGCATTGCTTTGGTTAACTAAAACTAAACTAAAATTATTTTAGTTACACCTAAAACAGTCGAGTAAACTAACCAGAACTAAATTTTACATAGGATGATAATAACTAAAACCAAAACTAAAAGTCATAAGCTGATGAATAAAGACTAAAACTAAAATTATTTTGTAGTCAAAACTAAAAAAATAGATCAGTGAAGAAAGACGAATGACCAGTAGGCCCTGCCAGATTATGCTAGCATTTTTCTGGTATAATAGACATGAAATAGAATAGTAAAATAATTCTAGAATAATAAGGGTATTTAGGAGAATAATAAAGCGAAAATGAAACTAATTAATTCATATAATCCTTAATTATAAAGAAAACAAATAGAGCTTTTTGTTTCTCTCTCTCTCTTTTTCTTATACAGCTGAAAAAAGTTAGAGAAACCATTTAGCATAATTCTCCAGATGACTTGCTGACTCTGAGCCTGAGCTGACAGCTCTCCCAGTATTTCTTTTTTTTTTTTCCTTCATTTTTTGGAGTACAAGCCCTGCAGCTGTTTTAATCAAATAATGAAGATCTATCTAGCTACCTTATAAACACGTTTCTAAATGTTTGTCCTTGCTATAGCAGAGCATGTTTTCTCCATTCTTTGAACATTTTTACAAGGATATTCAAGGTTCTCATTGAAAGAGTAGCTACTTGATCAACTGCTTAGCCCGGCCTAGCTACTCCCTTAGCAAAACAACAACAACAACAACAACAACAACAAAAAAAAACAAAAAAAACAACTAAAATGAAAGTTAAAAATTTGAAAAACTAAAACTAAAACTAGCAAGAATTGAAATTAGCTAGTACATTGGAAAAACCAAAACTTAATCTAAAATTGTAGTCTTTGTTAGAAAAAACAACAACTAAAACTAAAATTAATTTGAAACCTTTTTATAAAAAAACGATAACTAAAACTAAAATGTAACTAAATGTTTAACCAAAACAACATTAAATTAATAACACATTTTTTAGAATATTAAAATAAGAAATAATTCTAAAATTGTCAAGCATAATCCAGCTGGCCCTAGCTAGTGATATTTTAGGTTTTGGCCTTCATTATAGCCTGAGCATTTCTCCCAGGTCACAGAAAATGACTTGTGTCTAGCTAATTCTGGATTGAAAAGCAAAACTATTCATGTAAGTGGTCCATGATTAACTCCTTGTGATGTCCTCTAGAGAAGGGAATACAATAAATTTGGATACAGGACATGGGGGGGATTGATCCAGTTTGGGATTATATTTTGAATTTTCGTTTGGGGAGGAAGATCAAGCAACTTTGCAGACCAGATGGAAAACAGGGTCAGGATATTCAGAAATTTTTTATGTTTAAGAGACAAATATATCAATGAAAAATACTGAATGCAGGTTATGATTTAATAATTTAAATTTTAAGAAAAGGTGATTCTATTGCACGTTGTTAAAGTGATATTTTTCACTAGTGCTCATCACAGATTGGGTGAAAATAATACTGTAATATGCCATGAGAATTTGCATCGAAGGTCCAGATCAATTATCAAATGAAACTCTTGAAGACATTTTAGATCATTACAAACATTTGATAATTGATCTGGACCTTCGATGCAAATTATCATGGCATATTCCAGTGTATTTTCACCTAATCTGTTGCGAAGTCGAGTCTTGATAGCTTCATGCTACTAAAAGTTCTCTCAACTGTAGCAGTGGTGACAGGCAACACAATCAAGATGGCTGCTAATCTAGCATTGTTGATAGTTATGACATCTCTGACTCTAGTTCATTGTTATAGTTATTGTTGTTATGACTGACTGCCTAGCTGGTTGCCATTGGTTGAAAGACACCACTATCATTTGCAGAGATTAAAGTATGACAATACTGGACATGAGCTGGGTAGATGGTGCAATTAAACATGTGAAAATTCATTTCTACCACGTTTCTATCACCGTAATGTCTCCTTCAACTTCATAGACTATTTTAAATGCCGTTCCTGTTTAAACTGCACTTCTTAATTCAGCTCTTGCATGAAATTTACTCACGTTATTGTGCTCTGATGTCTTATCTCATCGCCTCTTTGCTCTCAGATGGAGGAAACAAAATCAAACTGACTCTGGGGCGTGTTTAATGTTTGGATATTAGCTGTTCATCCAGGACTTACTGAATATTCTGAAATAGCTACTTCACATGGTCTGACCAAGCTGGAAGAGTTTTACATCAGATTATAAAATCGTTCATAGCTAGAGCATAAATTGCATTTTAGTTGTAGTTACATTTGTGCCAGTGATGTTACCGTTTTTGTTGTTTAGTAGTCCACCTTCCCCCTATACTCTTCCCTGCGTAGGGGGCGGGAAGAGTATAGGGGGAAGGTGGACTATTAACAACAAAAAAAGGTAACATCACTGGCACAAATGTAACTACAACTAAAATGCAAAACTTTATGCATTATAATACATACCACATTTGACTCGCACGTGCGCGGCATGCCTCAAAACCGCGTTTTTTAACCGCAAATTAAGAGTACACGACACCTCCCAAACCATTATAGCCTTGCTTTTTCTGCCTTAGTTTGTGGCGTTCGGTTTTGGAGTCCTGACCCGGTCGAGCGAGGTCGAAGTCGTTTCTGCAGTATTTTTGATTCCCTGCTGTGCCCAAGATAGTGCTGCCGTTGTGTGCGCGAGGTGTTGCGTCTTGTCTGGCTACAATTCTGTTGTTGCTGAGCAGCTTCTGCTGGGAATATCGAGGTAAGTCTGCCGGTACGGTAGCTAAGTATCTTACCTTTAGCAGAATGAAATAGTAAGGATAGGACTATGGTGTGGTTGGCTGTGAATGAAACCTTACTCAGTTGTTCGTTAGGCAGTCCGGGTTTGCTGGCTGTGCTCTTTGTGGTGGTCCCTGACTTAAACGTCTCTTATGCTCAAGATTAAGGGTTCAAAGAAACGAGGGTTAAGGAGGTTGTTTTCATTGGCAAATGCAGGGCCTGGGAATGTTTATCTTGATAACTAAATGGCTGTAAAGTTCAAGTATATTCATAGTTGTATTCATGTGTCTGCTTGCAGTGGCAATTGCTAACACTTCAGTTGGTAGCCACAACTCACACTAGTACTGCTAGACACTATATTTGGAGAGGAAAGCTAGTTTAGCCACTCTATCTATATCAGTGGATTTGTGTTAGTTGTGTTCAGAGTTGTGTTTGTCTTTCCCCTAAGTTTGCAGGAATATCTCTGTAAGTTGTGGTAATAACTCACAATTCAGTGGTAGGATTAGTGTTTATGGGGAACAGTTTCTATTAGTAACTGGTTTTGTTCAGGTACAGAGGTGTGGTTAGAGTGTGTGTACTGTAACCACTGTCTTCTATTGAACTCACTATATAGCTATGCTCTCAGCTTCTTTCCCACACACTAGACGTTGTATTGAAAACACTAAGAACCCTCAAGTGGGTGAAGTTCACTGAGGAACACTGGCTCCTCCCAGAGAGTGGTCAATTAATGCTTTCACTACATCTATGAAACTTTTATAATTGAAATTGACAGTTAAAATAAAAATATCCCCCTCCCCCCCCCCCCCCCCCCCCCCCCGCCCCGCCCTCCCTCCTCCCACACACACTTCCTTCTTTCCTGCCACCCGCCCACACCACATCGTGACTGTATCAGTCCCTGGTTGGGAATGATGCTGGATGCTCACTTTTCCTTCAAACATAGCTAGAATCATAGAAGATGAAATGTCTCTTAAGTTATGTGGAAGAGAGCGAACATGACGGTGTGAGAGTGTGTGCACGTCTCATAAAGGTTCCATTCTTCTATTGTCTTGCCTTGCATTCACGTCTCCCAGTCAGTGTCTATTGTTGGAGGGAAAGTGAGAGATAGAGAATTATCTAGTGACTAATGCTACAGGTGGTTGCTATGACTACAGCAGGTTGATATGGCTACAGCAGGTTGCTATGGGCTGCTAGAGATTGGAGAAGAAGGGATCGCGTTTATCTGCAGCTATAGGAAAGAAGGCGTATAGCTTGCATCAAAGAATATTATAATAATCTTTGAAATGTTTGAAGTGACATATAAACAGGCAGACTGAGTAGAACAGGCAGACTGACTCGCTAACTCAGTGATGTGAGTAGAAAAGAAACTGAGGGAAGCATCTCTCTCTCTCTCGTGGCTTGTTGTCAGTGGTCAGATGGGGCTTACTCCTAATCATCAAGATCGGTGCATTTGTCATTGATGCCAACCAGTATAAACTGGTTGGTACAGCTAATGTACATGGTCAGTGCATTCATTCATGAGTCAGTATGTATGTATTGGGTAAGGGAGGCATAGAAGTGGCTTATACAACAAGCCCTCTAGACTTGTCTTTGTTGGTCTATGTTTGAGCCAGTGGCCAGGTATTGCCATATTAGTAGAGTTGGAGCTCAGGGTGTCTATTTTAGCAAAAATGTCAATTTGTTGCCAAGTGAATGAGATAATTGAATGCCACAGTGTTTTTGAGGTCTTCTTGTGCAAGTATCGCAACGAGTGTGTGTGCGTGTGTGCACAAGTGTAAGTGTGTATAGTGTAGTGGTTGTGTCTTTGGCTCTGGGCCTGAGGTCAAGCCCCAACTCTGGCAGTTTACCATCAGGTTATTCTGGAGCCTGGCTAGGAACTCGAAGGAGAACTGCCTTTCCTCACAGCAAGTCCCACCTGGATCATTGCTGTTGCATGAGAATAGGCCTTGAATTTGCACCCCAGCAAATGCCAGGTACCCAATCACAACTGGGTGGACTGGTGGGGCTGGTGATTTTTTTTGCATTTGTGTGTGTGTGTGTGTGTGTGTGTGGCTCTGTCAAGTGCAGTATTTCTTCCATGCATTTTTTACTAAGTTTCTCATGTGCTGTTAATTCAATAATAATAATGTTTCAAGTTTGGTGAACTCTGTTTTCATTAGTTAGTGAAGTATTCTTCAAGTATTGCATATTTACTTCATTAGGTATGAACATGTGTATCACGGTCTACTTTGAACTTGATCTGGGAAATATATTTAACACTTTTACACATTAGAGACATGCAGATGTGTTAAACGCACACACTCACTTATATCACCAATGCTCATGCACACACATACATACAGTTGTCTGAGGAGGTGAGAGAGATATGTGTGATGGTGTGAGTTCACCCACTCACATTGTATCTAGTAATTTTCTCTTATGGCACTAGTTTAACTCACGGGTCCATTATCAGTTGCTTCTTAAGGTCACAGCAACTCAATGAGTTCTGTGGTCCTTGAGAATGGGAATGCGGTGATTAAATTTGACCAAAATTGTATTTGTTTTTGGCTGCTAATTTGATTACCTGCTCTGTAAGGACTCCATTTTTTTGAAAAAAAGAAAAAGGAAAATCAGAATAAAGATTTACCTCTGCTACTGACTGATTGAGAGAAGTGAGCAGTGGATTAATTAGCTTGTGTGTTGTGAGTAAACCAACTGCTGGCTGTAATTCACTTCACACTCCATTAACAACCTATGACTTCAAGTAACTCCCCCATCCACTCACTAGCACTAGTGGTGGATATTAGCAGTAGTAGTAGTAGTAGAAGTCACATTCATTTACTGGTTGAGCCAGTATTCTGAATCTCATTCCTAATTCTCAGTTGAGCTGCTAGCTGTAGTTGTGATAAGACAAGCAGGCTACTAAGAAAAGGTCCTCCCTCCCCCTCTAGCGGCCAAGATAATACAGTAGGGTGGTACCATAATTCTCTGGTATTGTTGGTGGTATGGGTTTGTGTTGTAGTTGTAAGATATCTGCAGTACCTGCTCTGAGGTGAACTATGTAGTAACTGACCTTTTCTCCTATGGGTCTGTTTTAGGATGTTATGGTTTGCAAGTGGAGTGTAAATGAGGCATTATGCCTGACAAATTCTTTTTTAAAAAGCCTCTAAAGTGTAATTACATCCCAGCTTGTACTGCTGAGGGGGTGTGGTTATTAGTTAGTAGTGGTTCTGTCCTAGTTTCTAATATTTGCCAAATACCTTGTGTAGTGAGATGCTATACACAGTGGCAATATGAACACAGCATAATATAGGGGATGGGGTAACCAGGCAACGCATCTAGCAGTGTGGAATGTATGGAATGCTATTCAGGCCTGAACCATTAGGAGGAGAATCCATTTGCTCCTGATGCTGTGATGCACTATGATACCTGGCCATACTTTGTTGGTTTTTTCCTGAAGGTTGTCCTCAGAGATAAGTTTTAGTGTTTGTGTAAGTGACATCATCACAGTTACTTGTGTACTTGTTGACTTGTGCTTGTGTGGTTGTTTGTGTGTGGAGCTGTCTAATCTGTGGTAGATATTTATCTGCCCTTAGAGTTGTCACATGGTTAGCTTAGACACTTCAGTGGTATGTCAGCAGAAATAATAATAATATATTATTATTATTACAAAGTGTGTTTTATTAAAGAAAAATAACACAAAACCAGCCCAAAAATAACAACGCAATAAAGTATTTTATTGATTGCAAGAAGCAACAGTTATGTTCAGTGTAATGTCACCAGCATACGTTTAGGAGTAACCTTTTGAACTATCAATAAAACCACTCAGTCTTGATTGTTGTAGCTGAGGTGTGTTCATCCACTATCAATAAAACCACTCTGTCTTGATTGTTGTAGCTGAGGTGTGTACATCCTCTGGAATACATACATGCACACACGCTGATTAGGGTGGGTTTGTAGGGTCACTACCGGGTTTCCATGGGTTTCCATGGTCACTACCGGGTTTCCATGGTCACTACCGGGTTTCCATGGTCACTACCGGGTTTCCATGGTGGCATTCCTAATAAATCCATCGCTTCATCCTCTGCTTCATCCTCTACTCCCGGGCTTCTGTCAGACTTTGGGTCGAGCTACGAGTTGGCTCCAGGGAGGGAGAGAAGGAGCAGGGGAATACCCCACTAGCTTACAATAGGTTTTTATGGCGAACCTGAAGCTAACAAGTTTAAATTTGTTGACACGAGTGTGTTCTTGGTTTCATCAGAATGCAACTAACTTAGTGACATATTTCACTCAGTGGTCTAATGTGGAATACACCTTTCCATTTAACTAAAGTTGTACTTTGTACCGGAGCACTGTGTGTTGATAGAGAAGCCACTACACCTATCACACCTGTAGACCAGTCTGTCTTTCCTGTTTATCCGGCCTAGCTTTTGAAGGGGAAGTTTTTTTTTTGGGGGGGGGGGGGGTTGGATATTTGTCCTTTTAATATTACCATTGTTTAAAATTGTATTTTCTAGGGTAGTGATAATTCCCCCATGTTGGGTGATGTTATCTACTCCTCGGTTCACTGATAGGGCCACATTCTCAGGAACACTTATAATATCTATAGGGCTTGCAGAGTTTTGCCAAACTTTTTACCCGGGGGTTTTCTCAAATTCTACCTGGTTTACTCCTAGCCTCTACCTATTTTTATTTTGTTTATTTCCTTTTGAAATTAGGAGGTGTCACAAAGAACATTTTTAAGAAAAACTCTTTCTGGAGTAGCAGAGGAAGGAGGTACATGCAGGGCTTTCTCTGACTGCAGATGACCTGTTCTCATGCATTGCTAGAGATACTTGATTAAAGCAGGGACTGTCGAGTCTTTAGCAACCACATTGTCATAATTTTTCCCCAAACCTTACCCCATTATGCCAGCATAGTGCTCAGTGCTTTAATTGTCTTTGTTGCTCCAAAATTCTTCCATCACCATTGATGTGATGCTATCTAGAGGCTCCATTCTTGTATGTCTACATATAAGTATCTGTTCCAGTCACACATCTGGGACCAGAACATCCAACGAAACTTGCACGAATAGTGTTTAGGAGCTGAAGCTGTAAGCATGTGTGAGTACTTACTAGATGTGTGGAGGGATTAAGATATAAATAAAGGATCATCTCTTGGAATACTGCACCATTGTATGTAATGTAGCGTATTTATTAGTCGAGTTAGGAAGTTATGGAATGTAACTGAGCAAATCCTTGATCACGATTCAAGGTTATCATCACGGACTAGCAAGATGAGAGAATTAGCTTCATCTTGATTGGCTTTCCACTGCACACATTGGTGGACTTGAAGAAAGCTGGTGTGTATCCCTCTCCCTCCCTCTCTCTCTCTCTCTCTCTCTCTCGCTTGTTGGCTAGGTCTACTGACCAGACATACCACGTAACTGACCACTAACTGCTTCCTGTGCCATGTGTGGAAACTCACAGACTGAGAGGTTTGGGATTTAGACCTGGAACTTGGCAAACTTGCCAGTTTATAAAACCCCAAATGGATTCCCTCTTTTAACACTAAGTGTTATTCATTTTGTTATGTTTAGAATGCTTCACTTGTTCCCTCCTTCCCTCCGTCTCTGCATGAGTTACTCTGTTACTATGGAAGGAATGTATTGGTTGGAAATGACATAAAGGAGAGTGAAATGTGAGACATTATACTAACAAGTGCACATAGCTGGAAGTTATTTGTGCACTCTAGTGTGCATGTTTGTGGGTTCGTGCATATGTGAGCATGTGAACTCTTGTATGTGTGTTTGTATCTGTAGTGCTAGAGGCAGCTAGGCTGATGACTGTCCAACTTTAAATGACCTTTGTAGTAGCACTGAATAACTTCCGTAGTTGATAGCAGAGTGTGTTGTGTTGTGCAATAAAGATGAGCGTCCATCCATCTATATGGCACAGTGTCATCTCTAAAGATATTTATGTTTCAGTCAAGTTTTGTCCTGCCATTTGAAGTTCATTCACTAGTTTAGAGTTGCTCTGTAGTGCAGCTGTATTGAGGCTTGAAGTGCCTGTTGGTAGCTGGACCACCCAGTACACCACACCTGGTGATGATCCCTACCTAGATCACTGCAAGACAAGGAGTAAAGTGGCTAATGTGTTTTGGGTCGCTATTCAAGGTGGGTGTGGCCTCACAGATCTATACATATAACGACCAGGATATTTTATCATTCACTCTTTGATTGTACATTGTGTGTGTGTGTGTGTGTGTGTGTGTGTGTGTGTGTGTGTGTGTGTGTGTGTGTGTGTGTGTGTGTGTGTGTGACTTCAGTTAGAGTTATTGTTGAGTTCTATACTTATAATGACATTAGTTCAGGAGATAATCTATTCTCTATTGATTGAATCATGTGTGTGTGTGTGTTGAGAGAAGTCCTGTAGCCTGTGTGTGTGCACGTGTGTGTATGTGGGGGAGGGGAGGGTGTTATGATGCGAGGAAGATTGGGTTGTTATTGGATACCAGTTTCTCGCCATTCCTGGACTAGCTGTTTGGTTTGAGTTGTTGTTGTTCATCTTGAGGTCGTTATTTTTAACAATCTGATTGTTGGTTTAACTAAGTGCTTACGGATGTATCTCTCGTGGTAAAGGATGGTTATGAGGATGTGAGTTTGTACATCATGAAGATCTGGTACATTCCAATACTGCTATAGCATCACTTTCAACTGTTCCAGTATATTATTGAAATAATGGCTGACTATTCATTAGGGAAGGGGGCGGGGGATATGTAATAAGCAGGGGTTCAAGGCATTATCCTCATTATGACTCTACCCACTCACACGGAGTAAATGGGTGTGTGTAGAAGTGTTGTTGCAAAATGGCTGCTAGTTAAGAAAGGATGTGCACACACACACACACACACACACACACATAGCTACAAGCTATCCTCATTGCTAGTGCAAGTATTGGAAGAAGTGTTTTTCTCTTTAGACATGCGTATATAGGTATTGGTGTTCTAAATACTGTACATTTGCCTTTGCTAGTATCTCACTGTATAGTGGGCACCCGTTAGTGTATGCCTCTCTCATGTCTTGCGCATGCTCAGTGCGCGGATGTCACATGGTGTGTAGTGTTGGGTTGTGTCAGTTGACATGTGTTAGCTCGTTGTCCTGCCACATTGTTTGTGTATAGTCCCACGGCTTGTTGCCATAGTATCAACATGCGCAGGTTAGTTGTCATAGTTGCAACATGTGCTGGGAAGTTGTTAACAAGTAGTTAGACAGATCAACTACATTTCCATGACACCGCCTAAACCAAATGCAGTTGTAAACGATTTTTATTTTTATATATTTATAAGCTAATGAGATATGATCTGTCCATATTATGTTCATGTGACTGAGATGGTGTGTGGAGTACCACTGCGACCGTTTCCATGGAAAATATGTATACTCTATCCTTTTAAATAGACCTCAACTAGTTTAATTAAACTAGGATTTTCTCTTATTGTTGAATGAAATTTTCATTCCACCTGAACATTTTCACAATTTCTTACGTGTGTATGTGTGTGTGTTTGTTTTCACAATTTCTTACGTGTGTATGTGTGTGTGTTTGTTGGTGCAGATCACAAACTCTCTCCTGTTTTTGGATCTCACCAAATCTCCTCATCTTCCATCCGCCATCAATTCCAGCTGTTTCGCCAACTGGTAGCAAGAGTTGTGCAGTTTGACCAGCCCCGCCCTCTGATGTCACATGACCAGGTTGAGTTGCAGAGATTCATCAGTACTGCTAGTGCGGGTAGTGTGAGCACAGCCATGAGTGGGTCTGGGAGTTTCGCTGGCGAGTCTGTCCATCACCATACCGATGCCGACGCCTCCACCAATCCCGTCTACTCGTCCATACCGGAGTCTCAGATGGCCCATCAGCAGTTTGTAGCACGCCAGGTGAGAAGAGGGAGTGGTCTACGTTCCTGTGTGTGTGTGTTCGTATGTGGAGTTTCTGATGTATTTTAAAATATCAAACTTGTTCATTTTGTATCCTTACATAGATGTGGTTTGGGGTTCATTTCTTTTTACATAAATTGGTTGTGGTCATATGTTCCGGGGTTTTTTTTCTTAAACATACTTAGAACATAGCTGGTGCAGTTTTAGCATTGTGACAGAGTGACATTATATCCTTAGGTCCTTCAGGGAGGGATTCTATATGTAGTCCCCCCGCCTTCTTGGCAGGGCTTTGATATGTAGAGTCCCTCCATTTGTGTTAGGAAGTGTTGGTAGGTTCTAAATTAGTTAGGCACTGCGTGGCAGTTGTTAACTACTGTTTTTAGTGTCCCTCAGGCCCTAAGTGTAGCGCCCTTGCTATGTTTGGGACACTACAATCAAGGACCTTCAGGGACCCTAAACACAGTAGTTTCCTCAGAGCAGCACCTGACTATTATATGAAGGTTGCATTTATAATTGTATGCTATTTTCCTAACACTATACTTGCTGTCTCGTTTACCACATTCTTAATTTTTTCCAAAAATCTGGGTATAAAAGGAGAAAAGCTCTTCATGTCCTTTGACCTCTAGCTCCTCCTATTCAAAATACAAAAGTAGTCATGCACTGGGCTTTAGGGCAAAGCGGGGCGGTACGCCACCCTATTTAATTTGACCTCCCCGCTATTGCCCCTCTATCTAGCTAGATGGAGAGGATAACACTTACAAAAAAGGAAGAAGGATCACCTCTGAGAGAAACAGCAAACAGCTCTCTGGCCTGGGACTCCAACTAGACAGGTCCACAGTAAGTTGCAGCACGCGAGACTGGGGGCCGGGCTCAAATATTTTGTTTGCGCATGCGCACAAGTTCAGTACCTGAGCAGCTGCATTCTCGACTTCTGGAGCTAACTTATTTTTTTTAGCTGAAGTTTGTTACGTCGCCGCTATTTTATTCGGAGTACTACATCGTCCAGAGAGAGCTACATCTGGAGCGCACGCGTTTAGAGGGCTGAAGTAAAACGTCCAAAACTCTCCAAGCAACAGTCCCTTTGCAAGTTCTTCACACCAGAAGAAACGACAGCGAATGCTTCTACAATCACAGAACTAGATGAGAGTGGACCTGGCACAAGCAGTGAATTTAAGCCTGCAGCAGAAGATCATCGTATGGAATCAGATTCCATAACAGTATTGGAGTCAGATAGTGAGCCTGCTGTTAGTTTGACAGCATCTAAAGTGAAGTCCAAAAGTACTCACAGAAAAAGTGGCTTCACTTCATCCTGGCAAAAGAATTACCCATGGTTGTTGTATGACAATGAAGAGAGAGCTATGTACTGCAAATTGTGTATGAGGTATGGCAATTTGCCTCGTAATGGTAGTGGGAAATGGGTCAAAGTTGGCTGCACTTCTCTGCGGCATGACAAGCTTTTAAAGCATACTGCTTCAGCGATGCATCGTGATTCTGAGATTAGTAGTCATGAAGAAGCGAGGGCTAGCTTGACTGGAGGCATCCGAGGGGCTCTTGAAGTTCCAATCAATGAAGAAAGGAAGGCTGCAATTGGTGCGTTGAAATGTCTTTACTTTTTAGCCAAGAATGAATTGCCACACACGACCAAGTTTACTTCATTAGTATATTTTAGCATAAACATGGGATGTTCCTTCATGAAGCAGTTGCGTCGAGGTGGAAATGCTTCTTACAGATCTAAACAAGTGGTGGCAGAGTTCTTGTTTTGTCTCAGTGATTGCATAAAGCAGAAAGTCCTACTAACAATGAGAAATAGTCCAACTATTAGTATTCTTATTGATGAATCTACAGATGTGTCTATACTGAAACAGTTAGTCATGTATGGCCGCTGCATTGTTGATGGAAAGTTGGAGTGTTACTTTTTTTAATATTAAGGATATACCTGATTCAATTTTAGACATTTTACAAGAAAGCGGGCTTGACATTACCAATATATCTAGTTTTGGGAGTGATGGAGCGAGTGTGATGACAGGCAGGAGAACAGGAGTTGCTGCACGTTTAAAGGCCTTGAATGGGAATTTAATTTCAATTCATTGTGTAGCTCATCGATTGGCATTAGCCGCTGGTCAAGCATCCCAAAGTGTGCCTTATTTAAAAAGGAGCCAGCTTGTTGTGGCACACGTGCTAGTAATTAGGTTCTATTATTTATTTATTTGATGGTTATCAGTAGTTATTACTCACTGTGTGGTAAGAATTTGTCAATCATTTTCCCGGGTAGTTAGCGTATACCATGTAATATGATAGATAGGTTGGTGGTTTCAGTTAGTGAAGTTGCATTGGTAGAGCTGTACGATAAGTTAGTATAGAGAAAGAGACGAAGACAAGCACTGGTGAGTGTAAGGTTGAGAGGTTAGCTAGCAAATTAAAAAGGCAAAGATTGGTAAAGTGAAATGGGTAGAGTGCAATAGCTCTCTCTGTGTGTGTGGTGTGGGGGGGGGGGGGTGGTATGGACTTGTGTAGTATCTACTGTTTGTTTCAACAAGAAATAATGCAAGTAGTGTGAACTTGTCCTCTGTTTCTTGTGTGAGAGTTGTTATATGACTACTGGCTGTAGAAACTTGTGGTCATACCATTTACACAGTCTTCCTAACTGCACAGGCCACTAGTATTTGGTTTTATTACAGTGATGATAAGGGAGTTATTTCCAACATTGATAATAGAATTCTACGGTGTGTGAGTAACATTTTGTTACATTTGTTTGTGGTTGCAGAGTTGGTTACTTACCTACCCAGAGCTGCAGCTGCATAAGGCAGCTACCCTAGGAAGTAACTACTTCTAGGTTACTGGATATATTCTAATGTATAAAAAAAATAGTGCTTGAAAGACTTCCTACCCTTTTGCAGTCATTCTACCAGAAACTGTTATAATACCTTTAGCTGGCTCAAAAAGAAACTTAATGTACTGGTTTAAGGCCAAACCAGTCCTAAATATACTAGAGCGAACCCTCAGTGCATTTACACAGCTAAGATTTCTTTACTTCAACTTCTAATTACCAAGGACACATGAGGTTAAGAGAAAATACACTAACTGTCAGTGATCATGTGACTGCTGTATGATGTAATCCAATGGACGTGAAAGGTAAGGGTCGTTGCATCTGCTGGCACTTGTTTGGAGCAGCCATTCACGAAATTGAATGCTGACAGACAGACAAACAAATGCACTCCTACAACCTCTTGCTGATGGTTAACAACTATACACCATTGTGAACCATTTCAATGGACATAATGAAAATAACATTACGATCCCTATGCTAGACAGCCTACTGATACTGATGCAATAATTAAACAATTTCATGTGCTTTCTATTGAATATACTTCTAGAAGATTCTTAAAAGACTTATTACTGACTCCAAATTCCTGATTCAGGTCCTAATGGCACGTGCAGCAGATACT
>WLWD01003110.1_pt1 | contig 52102 bp, 31 predicted proteins | sample 6712731 | NCBI WGS metagenome assembly WLWD01 (sample SAMN12718690, study PRJNA576275) | sponge metagenome | isolation source: marine sponge | host: Mycale hentscheli | place: New Zealand: South Island, Marlborough, Capsize Point | collected 2014-11-01
CTACAATGATGAAAACTAGCCACCACGAAACAAGCATGTGTATGCCAGTATGAATCAGAATGGTTGTGCCTTCCATTCTTTGGCAACCTAGCTGTTCAAAATGCGACTTTGCAACTACAGTTTAAAATGGCCAATAATCGATCTAGTGTTGCTAAAAGTGAACATGCTTTGATAATAATATAATTAAGCATTAAAAGCAAATTCTGGTGAGGTTCCATCATTGAAAGTTAGGACATATACTGAATGTTAAGTTGTTGGCAGCAAGTGAGGGTGTTTAAATGAAAGACTGGTGTGGATGGGAATGTAGAAAGATGTAATCCACTAGTTGCACAAGGATATTCTCAAAATGCCATGCTCACTATGATTAAATGTTTAGCTGGTTAATTTGGTTTGAGTCTGTGAGAGCTGTTTTTGCTCTAACTGAATAGCATGGCATTCTGGTGCATCAAATGGATGATACCACTGCTTTCTTGAATGGAAAACTGGAAGAGGACATCTTCTTGAGGTAGCCACCTTGTTTTCAGTTTAAGGGACAGTGAGCCGACTCAAGTGAAGCATTTATCCCCAAGGTGCGGGAACTCTGAACTTTATAGCAGATCAAAGAAAATGGGTTTTCAACAAACTGTTAGTGATCCCTGTCTTTATGTGAGCACATCAGAATCTATTTTATCACTGCTATTTACATTGATGTCCTGTATATAATTATCTGGCCATAGTGACCAGTGTATAGATTAAGTAAAGGTAATCTTCAAGAAGCTACTCCAAGTGAAAAATATGGGCAAGCTGCATAATGTCATTACTGATGATAATTATGATCACTGATGTACATGTACTCACCAAAGGACTCAGTGTAAACAAATTTTTGGAGATTCAGAAATATGTTAGGAATGAGACCATCAAATGCAATGTGCCCATAAATGAGAAGGAGAACTAGAGAAAGACATTTTCACAATAGCCTTACATAGTAGTTTGTCCAGGCTAGAAACACTTGATTTTTTTGCCAACCTTGCATTTATACACAGATTAGCATAATAACACTATTCTTTACAGCTATTTACCTTCCTTCAAATACACTTCATGTTGTGGACGGAGGCTTCATCATTATATAGATATGTTCCTGTATAAGGCTTTTTTGGCTTAGACTATGCTTTTTAGGCTGGAACTATGGCCTTTTAGGTTATGACTATGGTTGCTTTTTAAGCTGGGACTATAGCTTTTTAGGTTGGGACTATGGCGGTTTAGGCTTGATCTATAGCTTTTTAGGCTAGGATTATGGCTTTTATTAGGCTGGAACTCATTTAGGAGGCTTAGACAATGGCTTTTAAGGCAGGGACTGTGGCCTTTTAGGAATATGGCGTTTTATGCTTAGACTATGGCATTTAGGCTGGGAAAATAAATTATTACAGTATATAATAATTATGACGGCCACAGCAGTGTAACAAGTAATTTTAATTACCATAGTAGTTGAGACACCTTGAGTTTTTTTTTAGTATGAGTCATCGTTGTTGTTTTATTAATCTGGAAAAACTTCTGATCATGAACATTCATGTGTGAACCAGTACAGACAAAAGCAGCGTATTTGTATGAGATAGTGATTCTGATGAAGGGGCTCCATCACAGGCTTCTAGATAGGTAGGCTACCACAAAATTAATAGACCAGATTGTTATTCTTTCTTATGTGTGTTGGTGTGGCAATTGCATAATAATGTCCAATGCAAAAGTGTATTTGGTGCAGAGTTATCCCGGACATTAGATCAATAATTAATAGAAGAAGTTAGGTTTCAAGCATATGTTAGGACCATTTAGTGCTGCAAACACTGTATTACAAACAAACTATGAAGAGAGTGAAGGAGCTATCACTCCAAACAATTCAGTACAAGCCTAATATAGCTACGTGGACATAAAAAGCAAAGCACTTACAAATGCCTGCCTTTTGTGGAAGTTGTAGTTTTATTTTCTTCAATTATTTTCAAGTATGTGTGGAAAATAACTTAATCAGTTGACTCCTTATAGTGCAAAAATGGCCACTTTGTAATCAGACTTCTGAATTACATTAGGTTTTCCAAAAGATCTCTTTGGAACAGTAAAGGAAGGGCCAGGCTGGTATGAAGTTTCCCGGATATGTTACAAAATGCTCGACATTTGCTATTTACTCCCAGCAGAAGTGATTTCGACTGCTCAATTTCAAGTTTGACCGCTCAATTTCGGCAACGACCACGAGATCCGGTAAAGAGTAGAAAGATAAAATATTTATGCTGCCATGGCCACATTGGCTGCACCCATTCCGACTGCCCTGAGCTATAATTAAGTTATACATAAGTTAACTGCGTAAACCTGGTGATGTCCTTGTAACTGTTTATTTAAAATACTGACATGTGGCTTGACGTCAGTTCATGCTTTGGTGACATTAAAATGTCACTGAACTGAGTTGGGAACAGAGGAGTAGGAAGCCAAATCAAAGTGGTGCGGTCATTATAACCGCACCCACACAGCCACACCCACTTGTTCATCAAAATAATGAATTTGATTAATAGAAAAGACAATAAAAGAAGTTTTTTTATCAACTGAACCAAAGATTTATGATATAGCTTGTGGTGAAACACACTCACACTTCACCACACACCCCATCGTACGTTCTGTAGGCTCTACCAATGTATTTTGGTACCAAAATTGAGTCAGTTCTGTAGTCACTTCACTTTGAAATACATTTAAAATTGTACGCTTGGGGGACCATTAGCTGGGCAACCTGAGGTTGTAAGCAGAACTCTGGTGGCAGCGACACACTAGAGGATGTCAAGATTAGCCCCGGAAGCTCGTCCCAGTCGTTCCCGTTGCTGGCCATAAACCACATAATAGCTACTTGGACATACAAAGCAAATAACACAGTGACAATAAAATATTGTTGTTGTTGTTTTTTAACTCAATCCACCATACTCAGACTGCTGTGATGTTTCTCGGATAACTTCCAAACGATTGATATTAGCTATTTACTCTGTGGAGAAGTCATTTTGACTGCTCGATTTTACAACAACCTTGAGTTTCGGTAAAGAGTAGAAAAATTAATTTTTGTTAAAATATTGGTGCGGCCATGTTTTAACGCCCCTGAAAGAGTGTTCCCCTACAGTGCTAAATATAACAGGTAAGGTCTTACAAAGTTAGCTGAGTTCATTAATTCTTTTAGCGGCAGAGTAAGTTAACTTCATCAATGCTCTGTTTGTCATTCTTACTTGAAAATCCAAAGTTGCTATATGTGACAGGCTCTGCAAAATCCAGGAATTTGCTTAAAAATTTGAAGATCCTGATATTATTTATTGAAAATTACTCAACTTGAACCATGTAACATAGTGTACACAGGATTTTTACTATGGACATTCAAAATGTGAGTAAAAATGGAGTGGGTCTGGTGTGCCACTTACTAAGAAGAATAGGCTTTTCTAAAGTACGGTAAGAATCACTTGAACAATAGTGAGTAATTAACCAAGGGTTTCATTATTTGTAGTATCCAACCTTTCGAGTAACCTGAAAACCCTGAAAACTTTGCTATTGTTCACACGGGATTCCCACACATCCCACGCTTTATGTATTACTAATTTCCGTATAAGCTGAGAAGAAATAAAATGTTTAAAAAAAGAATTTTCTTTCAATAGTGCACTTGATGTGATACAAACTTTTTAAGCTTTGAAATTTGGCATAACTGATAAGTGAAAAATTCAAAAATTCAGCAAATTTGACCACAGTCAGTATTTTTACTGTTTTACAGCTTTGACACTTTTGCCAAAATTCCTGGTTTTTGCAGAGCCTGTCACTACAAGACATTTGGTACAATAGAGGGTTTTGAACGCAGGGTACTTGGAAATGCGACCAAAATCCTTTGTCCAGTAGTCAAGTCACGAAGTGAACACAATGCAAGTCTTGTGCTGGTATATCCAGTGAACAAGTATGTATAAAATTATTATGTATTGCAAAAGAATAGCACAAATAAACTAAATAAAAATATTTAACTAACAAATAAAAAATATTAACAGCTAGCATTCAAATTTAAATTTCAGTCAGACCAGCTCGCTCGCCATTTGTGCTGAAGCACATCACTAGTCTATATAATAATACGCTTGTGTGTCAGTAACGACGACGACGACGACCGACGACGGTGTGTGTATTCATGAATAATTCATGAGCCTTGTACGGCTTGGTAAAGCATTGTCATCTTATGGCAGGTAAAGTGTCGTCATATTCAGTAGAATGTGCTGGTTATTTCTAAAAAGCAGGTGCAATAGATAATGGAAGGCAGCGGTAGGCTTCAAAAAGGGAGGTGAAAGTACGAAAGAGAATATGAAAGGCGAAATGTGGAATCAGTGAGGTAAAGTGGCACAGGTTTAAGGGTGCTGCGACATAGCAACGCGCGCGCACCCACACGCACCACAAATAACCACAAAAATCCGCCATGCTCGCAATAGTAAAAACAACCGTTAACTTAGCTTGCGCGGGTAATTCAAAGCTTCCCGCTTACCAATTGATAAAACTAACCGAGGCCCCGCCCCCCGCTATAAGTTGTACTCCGCATAAATCTTTGGCTACTCTACTCGATGTAGCGGTAAACTTTCAGCCAGAGGTAAGCTGTAGAGTGCATGCAATAGTCTCAAAGCTATGCTAGTGTAAAACTCTGCCCATTCCCCGTTTATTGTTATTCAAGAACGAGAGAGAATAAAAAGTAGCTTGTCTTTTCATGGCACGCTTGGGGTCTTATTAATTGTTTTGACATTTGAAATTTGGCATAGACGTAGAGTAAGGGTCACTAAGACTAATTCTGCAAAAAACAAAAAAAAAAAAATTTTTCCCGATGACTTACTTCTGGAGCCTATATCTCAATTTCAATAAGTCGCAGTAAGGTCACGTCCCTTTTCCCAGACCCGCTCACATATACTAATGATGTGCAGTAGCACAAATGGTGAGCAAGCTACTGTGCACAAGTAATTCCAACAACAGCGTAGCTAAACCTTCATAATTTAACCTTAAATCAGATAAAAGTTTATTTTTGTCATTATAAATCTGAATGCAAAAAAACAACAACAAATAGGCAGCAATAATTTAGTTTTCTTGAAGTTTATGTCCTAGCCCTTATTCACCTAGTATAGATAGCCATCATTCTGTCAAGATTTTATTAAAAGCAACTACATGAAAGGTTCGACTTTCTTTGATAAATTTGTGTACAATGTGACCTCACTCAGGCACCAATTAGTTGCAGGTTGCTCCGGCAGGACCGGCACCTACGCCCTTGTTATATCCACACATATAAATACACAAATATTATCTCCAATTTTAGATTGTGTTACCCCTGATAGTGTCTCACTCGCTTTGCTCGCTCGCCAATAACAATAGAACTCACCATTGGACTGCTGGGGTCCGTCTTGTATTCACCATCCACAATGAACAGGTAATCATGAGTCCCCACTGGCAGAGCCACTTCCACGAACACTCCACTACCTGTGCCTCTACAATCACATCCAAACACACATGGAACACTTAAAAAAAACAAGGAGAACAATTATTCACCATCTTCCTCTAAAAATTCCCAATTGAAATATTGTTCTTCAAATTTTAACCTAAGATATTGGGTTTGTGGGGCCGCACTCCATAGCTAGAAAGAAATAAAGGGAGAAAGAATATAAAGAAGAAGACTTAGTGCAGAACCGAAATGAGTCTTCCCGTGTGCAGTAGGTATATACTTAATTCATTGTTCATGTGCATTTATGTTCAGTTTGTCTTTGGTTGTGTTTAATTGCATTAAATTGTCTGTGAAGGGGAAGTTGCAGGTTAGCTCACTGTTAAAATATAGGGCCTGGACTCAATCCATGTGACTGATCACATCTCAAACTCTGGTGGCAGCATACCTTCTGGCCATTCTCTTCCTCACTGTGATGATAATTGAGCTAGGTTGAACTTCTTCGGCTCTATAGGACAACCCCACAGGGTTAACCAAAATAATGGGGGAAATAATTTAAAACTGAACCCACATACAAAATGATATGGTAGAGACAGAGGTTCTTCTCTTGGCCAAGAATGCTACATAAGTTAGAGTGGCGTGTGTGTTGTGGTAGAAACCACTAATATATCAAACCATACAAGATGCTGGAATGAAACCGATATGTGTATTTTTCTTTTATTTATTGATAGGCCTCCAAGTATTTTCTAAACAATTCCATTAACGTCTTTTCAATATTCATGTACCCCCAGTTTTACCATTTATGGTCACCCTGAAAAAATGAACCAACCAGATTTAGCCAGCTTTCAGAACATATTGTTTTAATATCAAGCTTACCCATACAAATGTGGGTGAGTCAACTGGTTTCTATATATTATATACTGGCTGGTTATCTCAGCCATGGTCAGTCTTTGTTCTGTAATTCATATGTCATTATCTAATTGAAATCAAAATTAAAGTACTGTATATGATTAAACCTTTGGTCCTGCAATAGAGAGATACTGGTGGCCCTCAACCACAACCCCTCCTATTCTATTTCCATCAAGATTGCCTCTGCAGAATCTGGGTAAAATTGTCTCTTCTTTACATAGGGAAACCCATGAAACGTCACGTGGTTCAGGGGGTTCACCAGATGATTGAAACACATCACACACACACACATTACATCTTAATTCTATGACTGAAATGACATGGTAAGAATTGTTAAGAATTCACATCTATGCTGAATGACACGAGCATTTCCATGGTTGAAAAGTAGACCTGGCACTAATTCTCAAAATGAATAATTTCATGTAAGTTTAAAAGTAAGTTTAATTCTCAAGTATAGCCAAAATTTTGGTCTCACACATACTCATACATACTCACAATTGAAATGATCACGATCACTTAACATACAACTCTTTATATTAGTCATCTATATAATAATACGCTTGTGTGTCAGTAATGACGACGACGACGACTGACGACGGTGTGTGTATTCATGAATAATTCATGAGCTTGGTACGGTTTGGTAAAGCATCGTCTCTTTACCGTAGGTAAAGTGTCATCACATTCTGTAGAACGTGCCGGTTATTCTAAAAAGCGGGTGCAATAGAGACGATGGAAGGCGGCCTAGGTATCAAAAAGGAAGGCGAAAGTACGCAGAGAAGGTAAAAGGAGATTGAAAAGCGGATGGAATCGGCGAGGTAAGGCAGTGTAGGTTTAAAATGGAAGGGAAAAGAAGGCAAAAAGGCGAGCGATTAATTATAACTAAAAAGCAGGCAAGTAAAGGCGGGCTTTAGTTTTCAAAAGAAAGGCTAAAGTGCGAAATAGAAGACAAAAGTTTCTCAAAGTCGGACAGAAATGCAGGAGAGATAGACAAAGGAAAAGGGGGCACCATGACTCAAAAAGAAGAGCTGAAGATAAGGAGTGGTGGGATAGAAGAAAAGCTCAGATAGTTCAGAAAAAAAGAGAGCAGGAGAGGGAAACTTATGTAACCTTAACCAATGGTAGAGAATGATAATTGAGCAGGATAACTTGTGCTACTGCATTCTTACTTTGCAATACGTCAAGCGCCACTATGTGGTGGGGTACTTGCTAGTTTTTTATATTTTTTGTCAGTCTGTTGTACTGCTAGAAGGCCCAACACTGGCCAACTGCATACAGTAAATATTATTGGAAAACCTGACATTGTAAACCCTGGGCACCAAGCTTGGCTTACTTTAATATCATCAGCTTTGACTGAATTATTTGGTGTGATTACAGTGGCATTTGAATTTATTAAACTCTTCGGTTATTTGATAGAAAGACCACTGTATTGTCTCATTACTTGAATAAACGAGTGGGTATGGTTAGGTGGGTGTGGTTATAATGGCCGCACCAATACAATCTGGCTTCCTACTCACTTGGTGACTGGTTAGTACAACCTACAACTCCATAATCAATCTACTTCTCCATGAGGTGGTTGGTTAATACAGTCTATAACAGTAAGATAGGAGCAACATAATCGCTAATTATGTACATGTACTGTATATCACTGAAAAGATAAACAAGCAATGAATTTAATTGGTGTTTAAAAAAACATTATTCATACATCCAGACAAGTTCATATATTCAGAACCGTCCCTAAATCATCTGTCAGGTGTCTGGATAATCGAGGAAACACTGTACCAAATTTTTTAAAATCGCCAAGGAAGGCTGGGCATACCAAGTTGAACAAATAGGCACAATAAACTGTAAAACATTTAGTAAACATGAAACTCCTGTCCATGTAAGCATACTGCTGATCCAGCAGATTCCTATAAAAGATGATTGCCAGCTGATTTACTAGGAAACATTGGGTGGGAAATTTAAGCATGTTTAAGAAAGAGCAAAACATTTCAGTTACAAAATGTTGTTGCTTTAGCAGAAACATTGATGTGCACATATAACCACCATACTTAATCAAACTCAGCATTACAACATTGCTATCAAAATATAAAAACTGTTATTCATCCACCTTTAAAACATTCTACAATAAAAAAAAGTTTGTGATCTTGCTGTGTTAGCAGAATGATTGCTAATGGTTGTAGGTTTTAGAAATGAATTAAGCATATGGCTAGGAAATGAAAGTGGCACAAGCTATGATCAAGTCTATGTAATTACTAGACTTTTTAGAGCACATCACAGAATTCCATTGTTTGGGGGAGGCAGTCATGAACAACATGTCCACAAAATGTATGGAGGGAGGGCACAATTACATTGTGGTCAAAATTTGTGGATAGAAGGTAAAATCTCCTGTGATTCTTCCAACTATTACATGTATAAGTGATTGAATTGTGTGTACAGTGTGCAAGTCATGATTACAACATAATGAAGTACTAAAGGTGCGAACCCTCAGCGCTACTAAATACTACCTAGCTATTACAATATAATCTCAGACTAAAGAACAAGCTATCTATTAGCTATTTTAATCGGGCATCAATATAGCTCCAGTAATGAAAACGGTACATGGTAACCTGTCTTCATAAGAGAAAAAGCTAATCAGGCCAGAAACACTCACCAGTATGCATTTTCAACGTGAAACTTCACTTCTTTCAACTCCGTTAACTTCCCTGAGCATAAGAAATTATTTGCTCATGTGATTATGACGTGATGCTAGGGGGTGTTACCCATACATACTATTTTTATGCATCATGTGAGCCCTGAAGCTGTAGAGTCTCTCACTCGGTGCTCACTCCCTTGTTTTCTCACTTGCTATCCTTACATTTGTGTCGGTCTTGTAGGTATTCACATTCTGGGCTAGCTAAAGCAGGAGACTTGGTGGCAGATTAATACAGTTGGATAGACTTGTGGAGTTAACTCTGAGTTAACTCTGTACTAAAGCCCTACAGCCATGTTTTTTTTTATAAAAAAAAACAAAAAACAAAAAGACAATCAACATGATTACTTATTGGTCAATGGTCTCCTGCTGTGGTTGTGGAGCAATGTGGATAGATTCAGTTTGTGCTGCCAAAGGTAAAAAAGAAACCTATGAATTATTTCGAATTTGTATGTGTATTAAATTTGTAGTAGCTAATACTATGTTTCCTTGAATAAAATAATCTATTATTATGACCAAAAGAAATTTAATTGAACAATGAAAAAAAAGAATAAAAAAAGAAAAGAAACTAAATAATGCAAAATAACAACAAAAACAACAATAACAAAAAAGAAACACAACTAAATTTATTCAAGTAGCTGCCAAGTCCAAGTTATTCAAACAACAATAAAGTACTCACCAGTTTCTTACTTATGTACTATATTTTTTGATATAAATATTATTTAAATTTATGTTGACATGACTGAGTATAGTAAGTAGAAGTTTTTAATTTACACTTCGTCATACTTCAATACCTATATAACTAGTGGTGTGCTTGAGCACAAATGGCGAGCGAGCCTGCCTTGTTAGGCTGCATAAAACTACAATAGTGTTATATGATGTATTTTACCTGAAGATGCTTTTATTTCATGGTGACAAAAATGGATTCTTCTATATATTATATACAACAAGGGGCTAGGGACTATCTTTTCCAGCTCTCTCAGTGGGAACAATCACCACCTAATTATTTATTTATTTATTATTTATTTAGCTACTTGTTTTGTCTGACTATTTTATGTTGTTGTTATTATTATTATTATTATTGATGTTATTATTTATTTATTTAATTAGCTATCTATTACTGTTGTAATTGCTTGATCTTTTGTCTAGCCAGCAAAAACAAATAATAAATATAAGTATATAAAAAATATATATACATATATAATATGTATTGCTGTTGACCATTAATTATAGCAAATAAATACAGAGCACTACTCTCTTACCTTAATTTCCTGAGTAGTGATAACACTGTAGTATCAAGTTTAAGTCAATCTGACTACTTCTATTACCAGTAACTCTTGAACAAGCTCTCAGCTACAGAAAAAAAGTCCAGAGTTATTTTAGTAACTTTAGTTAACAAATATGGTATTATGTACTTATCTCAGCCTTCCTCCAGTAGTGGTAGTTTCATTGGAAGCCATTCTGACTACCATTGGCTCTTGACAACCAACAGGTGGCACTTAGAAGCTCGAAAAAAAGGCGAATTTTTAAATTAGCATATACCCTAAAGGGGATTCAATGCCATAGTAACCACCCGCAACTGTTTGAATGGAGGGAAAAAAAGCTACAAAAATACAAGTCACGTTATTTAAATGTTTTCTTTGTGATATTCTTAGTAATAGCTGAGAACGCACAATACTTTCACACAAAGTGGCCATACCTACACAAGACTTACCTTTGTGGTTAGTCTCGTGAACTTTCAACTAAATACTGTTGAGTAGGGCCTAGCGCATACCGCCGCCACTAACTCGAATAACTAAATACTGTTGAGTCGGGCATAGCGCATTAACTTACCGCCGCCACTAACTCGAACAGAAATGGAACTCCCGCTAGTTTTTTAGTTTTAATTACACCGCAAAAGAACTCAAAATGGTAAACAATTTAATTTCTGGGATGAAACGGGTAATGATCGCGAAACGGGAGGATTCTGTTTAGTGAAGTTTGGAACGGGGTTGAACACCGAGCTAGCACAAAAATACGCAAGGGTCAAAGTACAAAATGGCATACGTACGTCGCCACATTATAAACAAATATCCCCAATTTTCAATTGATTTTCAATTGAGTTACCCGTGGTTGTGTCTCGCTTGCTTCGCTCGCTCGCCAATAATACCCAGGACCGACGACGGCGTACGTATTCATGAATAATTCATGAGCTAACTAGTGATGTGCTTGAGCACAAATGGCGAGCGAGCCTAAAGACTATGCTATTTTTTATTTTGACTTCTAACACTGAAGCTACTGAAAAAAGGTCGAGTTTTTAAATTACGCATACACGGTAAAGGGATTTCAGTGCCACAGTAACAACTCGCTGCAACTGTTTGAATTGAAAGGGGGGAAAACGACAAAACAATACACGTTATTTAAACATTTTATTTGTGATATTCTTTAGCTAAGTAGTGGCTGTAACGCGCTTTGACACAACTGGACATACACCTACACGAGACTTACCTTCCCGGTTAGTCTAGTGGACAATGCATTTTCAAGTAAATACTGTTGCGTAGGGCTAGGAGCTCACCATCGCTCAGGCTGCTCAAACACCTGGCCATGCCCTCCAAGTTGGTGTGCAGAGAAAACTTGCAGCCAACCTCTCAGCATGCCGCTCTTCCGGGACGGAATTCGTCCCTCTGGTGGCTGAGACACTAGGTGGGCTGGCAGAGGACACCATCCGTACCATCACCAACATCAGCAGGGCCATTGAGAATCGTTGCGGCACCTCTGACTCCACCCCAACAACCAGTCACCTGTTTGACCCCTCCCTGGACGGTGTAGTCTGGCCTTTTTGTATATTTCTCATCATTTGTAGTACCAGTTAAAAAAATATTGTAGTACAAAAAAAAAAAAAAAATTGTAGTACCAGTTTACGCATGCGTATTAAAAAAAATTATAATAATATCATTTTGTAATATCATTTTATGACCTTTTGCCTTGTACCATTGTGAGAAACGTTTATATATATATATATATTTAACATATAACAATATATGACATATGTGACCGGATTTGCAAAAAGGGACCTTATCGCGCAAAATAAAAAAATTGAGTTATTGGTACCACGAGATAGTTCTATCTTAGAGCATTAAAATGAGCTATAATGTGGCTCCGGGCGCTTCCTAACGGCTGAGTTATAAGCGTTTACTTTCGCCCAACGCGGTAGCTTCGTAAAAACATTTTGTGGAGAAAAACGCGTTTAAACTTGAACGCGGACGAGCAATGTTCCCGTATATTTCCGAGTTACGTATGGGTGGGGCTCATTTTTATCAACGATCCTTACCTTTGCCGGGTCAAAGAAGGACTAAACGCTATGTAACTCGTCTCTAGCGGGAGTAGCTAGGCCTGAATTGTGGACAGGAAAGACTTAACTCAAAGTAAGCCTAACTATAAGGTACAAAGAGATTGCACATAGTTAATTTAAAATGAAAACAAGGAAGTTTGATTGAGACCATTTTAAAGGTTAATAGTAACTTGCCAAGAAGTAATTTTATTCAAACAAGAAATAAACATGGACAAGAGTGTGATATTAAATAAAAGTAGTAAATAGAGAATAGTAGTACTAATTAGCTAAGAAGTAGTTTTGTTACAATAAAAAGAAAAACTTAATAGAAGTGTGATATGAATTTGAACTAGTTAACTAGTTCATTGGTTTTTACTTGGGCAGGTTCTAGAATTGTGACCTGGCTGTCGACATACTGCACACAATCTTTGTGCTGCTGGATTGTGACTTGCAGGAGTTGGAGCATTTCTATCAGGAATATCTGGTTCACTGTCTGATGGGATTGGTGTGCCTGCTCTACTAGATGGCTTAGGGGCAGTTGGAAGAGGACAAGTAAGATCCATTTCGTCTGATGGGCAAAATTTACGAATGTTATCATACAAATACCAGCTTCTTTCAAGAGACAAACCCTTAGGCTGTACAACTGAAGGGAGGAGAGTGGGATCTGGCATCCAACTATTCTTTAGTATCTTAATCTCAATTTCTCTGGTGTCTGCATGCTCCTTCGCAAGTACACTCCCTGGATGTTTCACATCAAAATTAAAATGATGAAATTTTTTTATGCCAGGGATTTTTCGGAATTTTGTGGCAAAGAACGATGTCCAATCATACGCAGTGACCAGTGTGTTGCCATCTTCAGTTGCAACTAATTGAGAGAAGTTGCACTCTGCTGATTTATTCACTACCGCTGCCAGGCCTGTCAAACTTCCTATTTGTGTTCGCCGATATTTTTGCTTCAAAAGACCAAAACACCAGTCCGGCGCAAACTTGGTGTGACCTACGACCAAAAAAGAAATGGTGATTTTGGTGTGTCTTCCTGTAAGTATCCTCCAAGTTAAATACTGCAACATGCAATTGTTCTTGTTTTGTCCCACGCAATTATCCGCATGAAGAAATACTTCAGACTCTCCCAGGCCATGAGTCTCAAAAAAGTGGTGAAGCTGGCTTACCACAGCATTGGCACCTTTTCCACTATCAGCACTTTCATCAGTCAAATAGTTGACCTGTCGAGGAATTCCTTCACAGTGCACACCAAAAATACTGCACTTCCTAGGCACCAAAAAGTATATGGGACCCGGTTGCAAGGGATTGGATGGGTAGTGTACCTGTAACAGTATAACAATTCCATTATAATGTGTATCAGAGTTTTTTAGAGAATATTTTGCTGGGGTGGGGTAACATCAGGCCAAAAAAAATGTTTTTTTTTGGCGGGAATTATTATTGGATTCAAGTTATTTTCCTAGACAACCATTACTAATAGTATTAAGAGATCTTACCATTTGTGCATAGTCGAATGAGTAATGAACTTTAATTTTTTTGGAATTTGCAGGTGTGTATGACGACAATGGTGGAGGTTGGAATTTGCCATCAACCAAAAAATGTGATTGAATGGAAAGACGACAATCTTTTGTTATAGACCGATAAAAAGATCTCTCGATAGTCACAATTCTCAAATGTTCAAGAGCTGCTTCAAGTACTTCAGACTTCTCCACTTCAGAAGAATTTGTGGTCCGCAAGATGATCTGGCTATTTTGCTGACACTGCCAACACAAGTCTGCCATAGGTCGCATCAAAATTACAGATGGTAGAAGATTTCTCCACAACTTGCAGAAAGTGGTGTATGCAACGGTATGTACATCATCACGTTTGATTGTTGCTTCTTTGTAAAGCTTCCATATGCCCCTTTTGGAAGTGCTTGAAGGCAGGAGTTTCATATCACTGCTGCGGTACCCTGGAAGTCGTCCTGGAAGAAGCAGGCCATTCTCTTCTGTGTAGTTGATCAGGAAGGAAATGACATGATGAACAGAAGAAAGAGATAGACAATTGTGGGGCAGTCGTTTGGAATTTCCATGGACCCGAGGAAGAATCCCATTGTCCCGATAACTTTTAATTATGTTCTTGAATCGCTTCATTCCTACATCATGCAGAAAGAGAAACATTTTAAGGCAGACAATTTTTCCTTTGTGATGGTATGAACAGTGAATCCTGCTCCTCTGAGTAGGTGAATGCCTCCACTCAGTCGAAGTGTTGTCGCTGTTGTCTCCAAAAGCCTCCAATTGACCAATAAGAATCATGTCTAATTCATTTCGAGATAGCTGTTGGCATTGCGATCTGAACTCCTGCACCACACTAGCAGAAAACTGTTGAACACAATTTTGGCCTTTCAACTTCGAACATCCACAGCCTTCATCAAAGAATTTGGCAACTAATCGATTTTCTTCAATGTCAGTTGGCTGAAGTGTGATCTCTGTGTCGTCACATAGGGTGCTCAACCTTGACATAGCAATTGACTCCAGGTTTTCACTTGTCTCTTCCTCATCAGCACCCTCATCACATTCCAATTCTGGTATATAATTTACATCCTCTGTGCCACTTTCAATAACACTGCCCATTTCCTCCATTTCATTTGCATCACTAGTATTATCAGGTACTTCATCAAAATCTATGAAAGCATGATTTAGATTTTTAATGTATTTGTACTTACTATTGAATTTGCACTTACCAAAATCAAATTCTTCTTCATTTTCTTCTCTGCAAGTAAAATAATCTTCAATAACACCGGCTATAGCTTGCTGGTCCCCAGGGGAATAGAAATTAAATGAATTCACAAGTCCAGCTAGCTCATTAGCACTGTGGGACTCCATATTAACCGCACCCGTTACTATAACGACGGGCGGTTACGTAACTGTAATTAATGTTTTCCCGCGGTGCAGTTCCGTGCACGCGTTATTGATATTCAAACGTTTTTGTGTATGGTGTATTCTATCAGCTTTTTCTCTGCTTTGCAGACTGAACTAGGTCCTGAAACTTTGCGTGAAGGTTAGCATAGAGTTATATGTTATGTTAATGGATAAAAGCTAAATTTCAGAAAAAATGATCCATGCGGCATTTTTGGTCTTTATCTCAGAATTAGCTTTTGCGCGATAAGGTCCCTTTTCGCAAATCCGGTCACATATAATATATAGCTAACTAGTGATGTGCTTGAGCACAAATGGCGAGCGAGCCTAAAGACTATACTATTTTTATATGAATGATTTTGACTTCCAACACTGAAGCTACTGAAAATAAGGTCTAGTTTTTAAATTAGGCATACACTGTAAAGGGGTTTCAGTACCATAGTAACAACTCGCTGCAACAGTTTGAATTGAAGGAAAACAACAACAACAAAACAATACACGCTATTTAAACGTTTTATTTGTGATATTCTTTAGCTAAATAGTGGCTGTAAAGCAATGCTTTGACACAACTGGACATACACCTACACAAGACTTACCTTGGCGGTTAGTCTAGTGGACAATGTAAATACTGTTGCGTACGGATTATAACCATGCCAAAGAGCACAGTGACTTACCACCTCCACTAACTCGAATAGAAATGGAAGTCCCATAAGTTTTCACGTTTTAACTGCACCCGTAAAAGAATTCAAAACGGTAAACAATTCAATTTCTAGGGTGATATGGGTACTGATCGATAAGCAGAGGATTCTGTTTAGTAAAGTTTGGGACAGGGTCGACCACCGAACTAACACAAAAACGCGAGGGTCAAAGTACAAAAATGCCTTTTACGAACGTCCAAACATATATATAAACTAGTGGTGTGCTTGAGCACAAATGGTGAGCGAGCCTGATAGTTAGGTAACATTACAGAAAAATAGGACAGAAATTACATCTAACTGTAGTGCACAGTGTAACCCTTTCCATTCTCAGTTAGCATCAGAGAATCTAAAGTCTCTGATCCCAGACTAAACTAACAGAATTACCTGAATAAACTTCGAAAGCAGTGGCAAAGAAGCGCAGCTTGACAAAGACTTCACAATTGTTTCAAGAAGAGAGTTAGGTAGCTGTAAACGTTTTGGTTGGCAGTGCAGCAGGATTCTCCGCGCTCGTTAATTGAAAAATACTGGAACTGTGAACGCTTTACCTAACTTACGTAATTAGAAGCGCGGGCGAAAACAGAGGTCTCACGTACCCCATAAACAGATAAATAAATAAATAAATAAATATAGCGAAATCTCGATAGTGTTACCCCTGAGAGTGTCTCGCTCGCTACGCTCGCTCGCCAACAAACAAACATCCCCGATTTTCAACTGTGTTATCCCTGTAAGTGTCTCGCTCGCTACGCTCGCTCGCCAACAAAGAGCGCATTGACTTACCACCCCACTAACTCGAATAGAAATGGAAGTCCCGTAAGTCTTCACGTTTTAACTGCACCCGCAAAATAATTCGAAACAGTAAACAATTCAATTTCTAGAGTGATACGGGTACTGATCGATAAACCAGAGGATTCCATTTAGTGAAGTTTGGGACGGGGTCAAACAACGAGCTAACACAAAAATACGAGAAGGTCAAAGTACAAAATGACATACGTACGTCCACGGATATATATAAACGTACAAACATCCCCGATTTTCAATTGTGTTACCCTGTAAGTGTCTCGCTACGCTCGCTCGCCTATGAGCTAGAACGCGCAGATGCACAATACTTGTGAACTCGCGCTAAATTACCGGGTTAAGTTAGAGCGCAACGCAGAACTGGTTAGCAACCAAACCCAGCACAAAATAAATGGACAGTAAGCGGGAGTGGCAGAAAAACAGGAGCGTGGTTTTCGTGAACTAGCGCTGAATTACCGAGTAAACCAAGAATGCAGTTATAAAGAAGTGAAGGGGTTGGCTACGCTAGACTACCGGTAGGCGAATTCGTTTGCTACCTAACCTGGTACAACGATAAGTGGAAGAGGACGAGAGTGGCAGACAAACCGGAGAGTGGGTAAAGTCGTCACAATCGGTAGCACGTGATTACTATAATTGCAACAAAAAGCGGGTGGAATAGACGAGGATAGGCGGCGTAAGCTCAAAAAGGAAGGTTAAAATGTGAAAGAGAAGGCAAAAGCGGTTAATCGGTGGAATCGACGAGGAAAGGCGGTGTGTTAAAAAGTAGAACTACAAAAGAGAAGGCAAAAAGGGAACGATTAATATACTAAAAAGCGGGTGGGATCTAATCGTTGAGTAATGGCAGCGTAAGTTTCAAAAAGAAAGGTGAAAGTAGAAAAGCAGAAGTTAAAAGTTTCACTTTGCCTAAGTCCACAATCATGATAGAAGGACAGAAAGATTCACAAGCAGGAGAGGTAGATAAAGGAGGAGAAAGAACTCTATTATTCAAGAAGGAAGAGCTGGAAAAAAAAAGAAAGGTGGGGGATACAAAAATGAGATAGTTCAGGAATAAATAGAGCAGGAGAGTGAAACTGATTGTAACCCTTAACCAACTGTAGAGAATGATAGCCATGAATAAAAGTAACTTATGCTACTGCATTTTTACTGTGCAATATGTCAAGCGCTACTGTGTGGCAGGGTACTTGCTAGTTATTATTAGCTATTATTATTATTCCCAATGCACTTGTGGAATATTAAAAATTACCCTTCTCAAGTCTGCTTACCCCAGAGAGTTGTTGACTGGGATCTTGGTCCAGTTATTGAAGCTACCAACTAGGAACACTTCTTGCCCACCTCCTTCCCACTGGAATATGTGGGGCTGCATTACCGGCTCGGCGCTGTCGGCACTCTGATTTCTCCCGCCTCGACCTCCTCTTCTTCCACCTCTCCCACCAGCTCTCCCCCTCCCCCTACTCCAACTTCCTCTAGACTGCATAAGTCTCTACCGAAGAAGCTAGTTGCTCGAAGTGAACTGTGGAAATACGCCCCCTTTGCGGTGCACGCCCCCTTTTGCAGACCACAAACCTCACAACAGCAGCAACGCCCATTTCGGAAAACACAAAATGGCAGGTAGTCCCACGATGACCCTTTACCTTCTACAATTGGGAACGCGGGCGTACGGCACGCGGTTAGTCTAGTAAAATGTTCATAACGTCACGTTATAAGGGTACGGGGACGTCAGCACAACAACTACAATACGCTACTAAATTGTATCTTCTAGTTCTCCTTTGACTGTCCTTACAGCTAACAAAAAAAAATATTTCGGCGTCAAATGCTAGATCTAGAATTTACTTCCAGCAAACGCCAGCACTGTTCAGTGTCGCCCTACCTTATATAATACAAGTAACAAAAGTCTAAGAGCTTATCAAAGGAATAACTCCGGTTCTGTAACGCCAACTCGGGTCCTACCCAAAATCAGTCCCCCTGACAGAAATTGGCTGCTGCTATAAACTGTCGGGGACCACAATTGGCTGCCGAATTCAGTCCGGGCGGACTAAATATGGCTGCCAAATGTGGTCAGCTTTGCCAAATTTAGTCCCACCTCCGCCAGAGAAAAAAAAAATCAATTGTGTGATTAACTGGAGGTGGTGAGTTATAGTTATAATGTTTAGGCTGTTCTTTAGTACTTCTTGTTGATAAGTTTACCTTAATTCCCATTCTCATAAATACCTACAATAGTATATTCAATAAATTATAAGCTTCAAGACTTCATCATAGTGCACATTTTGACTACCTTGAACAATGCAGCAGCTACAATTTCAAAATTTCATAGGAATTGCCTCAACAAAATTTGTGAAATAATCAGTTATAATCAAGATGTATCTGTTTCCTTGATTTTGATGCAGGAGAGATGGGGCCAATGAAGTCAATACCAATGTGGTACCATGGTGACACAACTGGTATACTGGATGGAGCTCTGGAGTAGATTGGCTTAATTTGTCATGAATCTTTTGGCATAGATCACAATTACTAACCTGGATATATCACAATTAAAAAATAACAACACTCTTTGTCATCAGTTGACCACACTCACTTCTGTATGAATTTTTTTTTTTTTGCTTACCAATTCATAAACCACTCACTAACTCATGACAAAGTCTCTAAATGTCTAGAAGTGGGATCACTGTGGCATGATGCTAGAATTCGGATCTCTCATCCAAATCAGTAATGTAATGAACCTAAGTTATGAAAGTCATTATGAAGTTTTCTCCTTTTTTATTCACAATTTTTAATAGTAACATTTTAACTGGAATAGTAACATTTAACTAAAGCTTTTTTTTTTTTTAATGTTCTGAACAACCCTTGATTAATCAGGTCTCAATAACTATAAACTTTAGATGATGTATTTTGGTGTGGAAAAAACATATAGCTACATCTCCAACAAACATTCCTGTTAGAAACTCTGGAACCTAGTTATCTAAAAAGCTAGTACATCATTATCTATTGCAAATTTATACAATTGTAAATATTCTTTGAAACTTCTAAATGCCTTCATGTCTATCCAAACTGAAGCATCTCACTCTTAATTCCGGTATAATCTAGTCATCATCCAATAATGCTATTAGTGTGGTTTAATTGAGAGATTCCAGTAGATTTTTTATTAGTGTGGTTTAATTGAGAGATTCCAGTACTAAAAAGTATCTTGAATGCTTAGTTTTAGTTTTTTCCCTTGAAGATTTAGCAATTTTTTTTGTTTTTCTTTGGTATGATGAGTAGTTTTAGTTATACTATCAATTGACTTGTAGTTTTGGTTAATTTGTGTTGTCTCAAATTCTTCAACAATGAGACTCAGTAAAAACAACAACAACAAAAAAAAATACATCCTTAGCGGTGTCAATATCAACCACAGGATTGGAATCCGCCAGGCCTCTATAATTCAAATTTTGATTTAATTCGAGCGTACCCGGGCGGACCGAAATTAGTAGGGCGGACCTAGTCTGGCCGGACCATATTTGGCGGAGGACCAAATTGCGCGTGACAGTTCCACCAGAATTCTTCGGGCGACAGAATCAAGTTTACAACTTTTTTGGGTTTTCAGTCGACGTAGAATTTATATAACGTATAATTGGAACAGTAGTCGTTCGTATGACGTTGTTCAGCGTTGCTAAATTTGATAGAGTTCAAGGTAGTTAAACGAGGTTAACGGAGGGAGCTGGGACTGGGTGGGGCTCGCGAGGCCGAGGGGCAGGCAGCTGCCATTACCTCGTCACGCAAGCGCACTGTTTCGGTGGCACCTGTGCCACGATGACCACTAGCGGTGAATGCAGGCGCCAAAGACACCCTAGCGCCCAGGCGCCCTAGCCAGTTCTGCATTGGTATCAAGGTACGGCCTTAAATTTGCAGCTGAGTGACGGACCGAAGAAGTTCCAAACAAGGTTTCCAAACAAGCTTTCCCGGCATGAGCTCTACAACCTCCAGTAGTTCTAAAACCACTCCTAGCTCTGAAGCACCCTTCACGGGAGAGCAGCTGGCCTGGCTCCAGGCCACTTTCAGGACTGGGGGGTCTCACACAACTCCTTCTGAGAACTCTCCCACGGAAGCTGGAGTAGGAGCCTCAGCTTGCTCCACTGGTGAGTGGCTTGTGGTTAGATTGTACCCACCGCTGATAACATGTTTACAAGCCTCAGGGGCACTGCTGATAATGACTTTTAAGGTAGCATAATTGAGGGGGCTCATTACCTTATCACAATTACCTAACACCACCTTCACACGGTCACTCTATCTACAGAGGGCACACCACCCTCTCACGGTCACTCTATCCACTGAGAGCACACAACCCTCCCAAGGTCACTCTATTTGCAGAGGGCACACCACCCTCACACGGTCACTCTATCTACAGAGGGCACACCACCCTCTCACGGTCACTCTATCTACTGAGGGCACACCACCATCCCAAGGTCACTCTATTTGCAGAGGGCACACCACCCTCACACGGTCACTCTATCTACAGAGGGCACACCACTCTCTCACGGTCACTCTATTCGCAGAGGGCAAACCACCCTCTCACGATCACTCTATCTACAGAGGGCACACCACCCTCTCATATAGGGCACACCACCCTTTTACGATCACTCTAACAACAGAGGGCACAACACCCTCTCACGGTCACTCTATCGACAGGGGGCACACCACCCCCTCTCACGGTCACTCACCACCCTCTTATTATCACCCTAATCGTGGGGGGCACACCACCCCTCGCAGTAGCTCACAAACTCCTGAACCATGGGTGATGACTCGTTACCTTGTTACAACCACTGGGAGTGAGCGTTCTCGAGTGGCGTAGGTGAGCGTGTCATCCCCTTATGAATCTGTCACCCCTTTTACAGTAGTATCTGGCAACCACCCCTTAAGATCATTCTGTTTGCACTCATGTAAGTGCCAACCATAGTCATAGGGGCAGACAGCCTAGGCGGGCCAATGCCAACATAGGTACCATGAACGCATTTTCATTACTATAGGAGCAGACGGTGATGCCGTGGTGACCATACCTCCTTCCATCAGTCACGTGGACGTACCACCAACAATGCCGGTTTTTGAACCATCGGGAGTGGCTGCAGCCGCAGCGACGGGTAGTGCAAGCACGCCCATGGTGAAGCCGGTCCAGGCACTGACATTCCCTGGCCCTTACAACCCGGCTGCATCCCTGCCAGCCAAAATAGTGAAGCAAATTCTCGATCTAGAATTCGTAGAGATGTCAGAGGTGGGCGTGGATGTGGAGCCACCTTCAACCCCCAGTCGCATGCCTGCTCCATCCAGGTTCCCAGTGTCGGACATCTCAGTGTGGATTGAGCGTTTCTCACTGATGGCGGCAGTGCTGGTGTCCACATTCCCGGACAAAGCGACAGAGTTGTTTGCGTACCAGGCCAGCATAGTCAGGGCTGAAAGGAATTACGAGGGGAAAAGCTGGGTTCTGTACGACCGGCAATATCGACGGCAGGCATTGGCACGGAAAGACCTCAACTGGTCGGTCCCGGACTCACGGCTTTATAATGAAGCCTTTACGGGGCATGCCAGGGCCGTGGCACGGTGCAACCACTGCCTCCAGGACGACCACACCACCTGAAGCTGTCCCCTCAACCAACCCATCATGCCATGGTTCCCGGATGTCCCAGCTTGGCCAGCTACAGGCATGCTGCCTATGCGCTCGCAGGCCCAGAGTTGCTGCTCTATCTGTCGGCGGTGGAATGAGGGTCGCTGCAAGTTCCACCTGTGCAAATACAGACATGAGTGCTTGACATATAGCGGTCTGCACACTGCACTCGAATGCCCACAGAGACGGGGCAACACAAGGAGTCGTTCGCCTATCCGGGGGCATCCCCTCCCAGTTACCCAGCAAGCCACCCCATTGGGCACACGTTGACCTTGCCCCCTGTAACATTTCAAACGAGACTGCACAAAGTTGCAGGAACCGTGTCATTGTCGTCACATGTAGACAACAGTCGTGTGCATATATTATAGTTATTTACTCATTGTAATGTCATTCAACGGGGAGATGGGTTGGTTGCAAGGGAGGGGGGTCTAGTGGGCAAGGGGGGAAGGGAGGCGGTGGCTGAGGACCAAGGGGGGAGGGGTCTAGGTATTCTGGGAGCAGCACTTCCTGTTCGTATAAGCCATGCATTGTTACCCCAGTTAAGGGCTGGGACAGCTAACGAGTCACCAGCCAGCACCTTACTTGATCTGTTAATCCCAACCATTTAAGCAGACTACCTGATCGGTACATTCATGTCAGTTAGTGGCAAAGCGAATGGGATGTGCTGCTCCCATGGTTTCCACCGTGAAGGTGTGATGACCCATCCGGGGTCCCCATAATGTATGTCGCCCCGCCCTATCCACAGGGTAGGAATTCCTGTATCGCTATACAGCAGACCTGATGTGCCTGGACTTCTGTCACCCACTACACCCTACCAGTATGAGCTACCAGGCCTGTCGGTGGTCACCACACCACTGAATATCACAGCCTGGCAGACGGCGCTGTCAGCTCACCCGGACCAGGCCCTGGGCCGGTACATTACCAACGGGCTGAGACACGGCTTCCGGATAGGCTTCTGCCGAGGGTCGCCGCTGAAGTCAGCTAGCAGCAACCTACAGTCAGCACCGTCCCACCCTGAGGCAGTCAATGACTTCATCCGTAAAGAGTTGTCGCTGGGCCACTTGCTAGGTCCGCTATCTGACACCTCCCGCATGCCGACTCTGCAGGTTAATAGAATTGGGGTATTACCAAAAGGCCACAACACTGGCAAGTTGCGCCTGGTCACGGATCTGTCATTTCCCAGTGGCCTGAGCGTGAATGATGAGATAGACCCCCAGCTGTGCTCGCTGAGCTACACTACAGTGGATGTCATAGCGGCCAGAATTGCCTTGGTCAAGGCACTCTCATGGCCAAAATAGACATAGAGTCGGCCTATCGGCTCCTCCCGGTCCACCCCCAGGACCAAGCCATTCGCTGGGAGAACTGCACCTATGTGGACCTTGTCTTGCCATTCGGGCTATGCTCGGCAGCTAAAATCTTTAACACCGATGCCTTAGCATGGCACCTGACGAGAGCCGGAGTGGAATTCATCGACCACTACTTGGATGACTTTATTATCCTGGGAGCCCCGGGTATGTCTCAATGCCAGGACACACTTGCCATAGTGGACAGGGAGTGTGATTCTCTCGGGGTGCCGCTAGTTTCACACAAGCGCGAGGGGCCTTCAACATGCATTACATTCCTGGGGATTCGTATAGACACTGTGACAGGTCAGCTCGAGCTCCCCGCAGACAAGTTAGCCCGTCTCCAGCACCTTTTGCATGATTGGGAGGAGCGCGTAGGTCCTGCACCAGAAAGGAGCTAGAGTCTTTAGTGGGCCACCTCAATCATGCCTGCAAGGTGGTACGGTCAGGCAGGTGAAACTTCCCACACACTCCTCATCATGTATTCGACTCAATCGTGGTTTTTAGTCAGACCTAGCCTGGTGGCAGGAGTTCATCGGCCAGTGGAATGGAGTGTCATTTCTCCACCCTCCCCCCTGCTGCCCCCAGCTAGAGGTGTTCTCCGACGCCTCAGGGTCTTGGGGCTGCGGCGCATGGTATCACAAACACTTGTTTCAAGTCCAGTGGGGACCACTGTCACAACTCCTGTCAATCAGAGAGAAGACCTTTCCTCGTCTTGAGTAGCTTCTTTTTGGCTGTGTCTTCTTTTGGCAGTATCTTCTGTATCTTCTTTTGGCTGTATCTTCTTTTTTGGCTGTATCTTCTGTATCTTCTTCTTTGCTGCATCATCTGTATTTTTTTCTGGCTGCATCTTCTTGAGACAAGTAAGTTATAAACAGCATACTAACATAGTAATTCAATATTTCAGCTTAGCTAGTAGCATTAAAATTTTTGATATAAATTCACAAAACGTTTCGGCTCGTAAGCCTTCTTCAGTTGTGAGGTGAGGGGTATGACCATTTAAAATTAAATAAAATAAACAAAATTGTCAACGATAAAAATGCACGTAGCCATGGGTCAATTGACACTAAAGTTCTTGTTGGAACGGAGTCCACGTAAAGTTGTACTCTGTATAATTAATGCTACCGTTAGCCTCCTATGGAAATAATTTGGTATCATTTTCAGAACTCTTGATTTACCCCAGTTTACTCTGTGTGATTTCTTCCATGCATGTACTGAGATGCCATTTTTGTCATCCATTCTTTTCACTAACTAAGCTAAAAATATTGAATTACTAGACATAGAGTAGCAATGAAAATCTACAACATTAGCATACTAACATCTACTAGGTTAGTATTGTATAGTGCATTTAGGCTAAAGGGCGTTCATTCTACCTTACTAAAACAGCATAATTTTATCAAAAATTTAGTAATATTAGTCAATCATTATATATAACAGGAGGCATGGGAAACAACAAACAACAACAACGGAACCACAGAAACAACCATCAAAGGTCAATGCAACGAAGGTGGCATGCTTCAAAATATCAGAAGATGACCTAAAAATCTTTCCCCCCCAACTGAATTATTCAGAAGATGACCAGTGAGCGTGTTAAACTGAGGCAGTCATTTTGTGGTGAATTGGAAGGATCCAGAATTGTAAATTTAGACAACCTGCAAGAATTTATCGATCAACTGATGACTCATGCTTCTCAGTGTGGCATTCAGATCATTTTAAGTGGTGAGAAAAAGGCTGGGCTTGCATCCATCATATCTAGTCGATGTCAACTTTCATATTCCTTTGACAACATCAAAGAAAGTAGTTGGTCCCAGTGGCAAATTACAGTGGGAGGCAATCTTGCAGCAGTTTGGGGTCAAATGTCAACTGGTGGGGGCTATTCCAAATTGCATGAGACCATGACTACATTAGGTATTCCAGTGATGTCCTCAAAGAACTTTGTGGATACTGAAAGAAGTATTGGTCGATGGTGGGAACAACAGCTGGTGGAGGTGATGGCAGAGGCTGGTAGAGTGGAAAAAAGGCTTGCCGAGGAACGAGGTGACTACCATCAAGGAGTCCCTGCCATTACAATCATAGTCAATGGAGAATGGAGCAAACATTCTCATCGTCATAGCTACAATGCCAAATCTGGAGTGGGCATCATTATTGGCCAGATTACTGGAAAACTCCTTCATATTGGTGTTCGCAACAAGTACTGTGCAGCTTGTAGCCAAGGTGGTGTTCCCTAAGAAAAACATGAATGTTTCAAAAATTGGAGTGAGTCTTCATCTCAAATGGAAAGTGACATTATACTGGACGGGTTTCAGCAAGCAGGAGCAGTTCATGGTGTTAGGTACATGTGTTTCATTGGAGATGGTGATAGCAGTGTACATTCCACATTGATCCAGAGGTGACTGTATGGGGACGTTTTATAGAAAAGATGGAGTGCGCAAATCATGCTTGCAAGTGCTATCAGTCCTCTCTTGAAAAGCTTGTTTCAGAGAAACCGGAGTACTAAGGAAAGGGAGGCCTCACTGAGAATATGCGCTGTAGACTCACTAGTACTGCACGCTGTGCAATTAAAATGAGGAGCCAGGAGTCTGATGTGGCTAAAGGCACTGAAGAAGTTAGAGCGTGACCTAATCAATGGTCCCTTTCATTGCTTTGGTCAGCATAAGAAGTGTAGGTCCGACTTTTGTCAGACTGCTAAAGAGAAGGAGCAAGAGCCCCTTAGGTCCAGTGATGATGGAAATGAGTATGAACAGTCTAATGAAAGAAAAGACCTCCAAAAAAGTAAGTGCATACAATCAACGACATAATAACAATAATAATAGTAATGATTTCACAATTTCTTTCTCAGCCTTCTTTTACTCGTAAGATGTATTCTCTCTCTTTCACAGGCTTTTCTTAAACAATACAGAATTTAAAAAATTTGGTCGCCACTGGGAATCGAACCCAGGAGCGCTTGTACATTATACAAGCGGTCCTGGGGTTGAGTGTTAGTGTGTATAGTAATGTCATAATATTTTTATCTAGTTTCACCTGTGTTTATAATATGCTGTTGCTTGTCTCTACTTGTTCTTATTATTGTCTCTAAAATTATCCATACAGATGGATGTATTTTTGCTACTTCTTCCCCTCCTACCCCCCCCCCCCCCCCCCCCCCCCCCCCCCACCCCCCCCAACCAAAAAAAAAAATTATATAAAATGTTGCTGTTTGATAGTTGTTTTTTTATCATCAGAATGAACTAAATTGTTGATATGGTCCCCTGCTTTTACTAGTAGAACTTTATCACCAAGTGTAATGTAGTTAGGTGCATGGCTATGTATTCCAGATCGTTCGGTGATACTTGCCAGGGTTTCATACAGACTATGGAAGCCCTGGGATTTCCCCTCCTAGGTTCAGTTTCCCCCCTCCCCTAAATTTTGTTTTTCCCACTAAAAATCTTTCCCCCCCAACTGAATTCTTCAGAAAATTAGTGATCAGTATAGCTAAATAGCCTTACACTAAGATTACTTAGTGCAGTGCATGTGAGAGCTGCCTTCACATTTGAGCTTTCTTGTACACTCTTTTCGAATTTGTTCTTAATATTATCTTGACTCTCTGGAAGTGTGGTCCATGCAGTTTACCATCCATTCAGTGAATCATTGAGTATTTTTATTACAGCCACTTAATGTACACTGTCCAAACGTGTCTATAATCATTGACTGCAGCAGGTGTAACTTTCTCATCCAATTTCTCTTTGTTGACAGCTTCCGTCACATTTCTCAGCTGGTACATCTCATTTTTACCTTTATTGAAGGTTATGAATCTAGCTGACTATACAATATGAGTATCTTGGATAAGAGAGAGAGAGGTTGATGTGGTAACAGTATCAGAATAGCTCATAACAAACGAAGCTATCGTTGACAATGGTCTTTACACTTTTCTAGCAGCAGTTCAAAGATTTGTTTGCCATTGAGCACTGTGCCTCTTCTGAGTTGCCTCTGTGCCATCTCCATCATCAGGTCTTACAACATCAAAATTGGTAGAAACATAGCCATCATTAGTGGGTAGCTACTCTCAGTGCATTATTTAATGGACATTGTAAAGCAGCTCTAACATTCTCTTGGCTATTTGCACATAGATTCCAGATAGTAGTTGTTGTTTTTTATTTATTGTAGCAATAGTTGTCGGGCCCTCCATTTCTTGGCTAGATCCATCCAACAATACTAATTTAATTCCTTTTCAAGTTTAAATCAATTGCTTAAAAATCCAAATATATAATGATAATGAAGAGAGACTGTGTGTGAGAGTCTATGACTGTCCCTGGTCAGAACACACAGAAACAGGGGGGAATGTAAAACTGATGAATCACAAAGAAAAGAAGGAAAGAAACTGTAACCAACCAGTCAAAATGAAGACACAAATATTCACTCAAACAAATAATTGTAACAAGTAACCTAGCCAACATAAAAATGATACATAAAATTCAGCTGCAGCTACAACTACTGAAACTAACACACAAACAACATACAAACATACATACAGAATAAATGTGTGACAAGAAAATAAGTTAATTAATACTGGTGTGGGGTATGGTCCCCACATTAGTCACTAGCTACTTGAGCTAAATAAATGCTATTGATTTTTTCATAAAAATATCTCATAGACTTTAAGCACAAACATTGTTCACACTTTACTTGAGCTCCGTTACAATGTCCATTGATAATGGACTGAGAGTACCCACTAATGATGGTTACATTTCAGGGTTGAGGTCAATTAATCCGAATAGTATTTAAATACAAATGAACTCAAATATACAAAACACAAATATAAATAAATATTTTCTTAAATATAGTAATTCAATTATAAATACAAATACTTTTGGTTTGAATCAATATTAGCTAAAGTATTATGTCGATAGCTAATAATTTTTTTTTTTATTATTATGAAGATTAAAGGCTTGATTGGAAATGAGCTGATGTACTTTAAAACATTACATACAATAGCTGAGTAAAAGTCACAAAAATTAATTATATTTGATAAACATCAGTTCTTTAAAAGTGACACCTGCTGGCTAAAGCAATTGCAGAAGATGTAAGAGTTAAATATACTAGAGCTAGTTTACTTTTTTTCATTGACTTTCAAAAATAAAAGAAAACAAGTAAATTTTCTTCCAGTGATAGCAATGGAGTTTGAAGATATTCATCCATATTTGAACAGAGATGCACACCTCTGTGATACTAGTTTCTAAGACGATAACAACTATACATTTGGCATATGCCTAATCAGGTATCAATATAGCTGGTGCAATGAAATGATAGATGTAAATGCTGCCTAAGAAGCTAAGGATTTGGATACTATATAACCAGTAGTTTCAACATGAAGCTCCAATTCCCCAACTCTCGGTTAACTATTTGGCATAAAGCAAAAATGTTGCTGACAGGAAGAAATTATTTGCTCATGTGATTTCGGCATGGCAATAGGAGGTGTTACCCTCAAAGGTCTATGATCATACAGCCAAAAAATGACTGCTATTTCTGAAAAAATGAGTTGTTACTAAAAAAACAACAACAAATTCTGGCATTATAAAGGCTTGGTCCCTAGTTTGGTTTAATTAACCTTCATTACACATGTGTAATTCTCCAGCCATAAAACTCACTGCCCACACGACACCATTGGGTCACTTCAAACTGCCTGTAGTAGAAGGATTGTCTTTCAGTGCTACATGGAGTCAACCTAAGTATGATTATTATTAGATCAATTAGACAGACTGTTAGTTCAATAGAATCAATGTAAAGGCCTTTTGACATAATTTCATTACAACAAAATGGGGTTAAAAACTTTGGGTCCCTCATTTGCATTAAAATGTTTTACTTGATAAACTGAAAGTGGAAGTATTGTGTGCCGAAACATTTATATTTATGGCAACTTAAGTTAATTCTTATAGTACCTAATTCATTATAATTAGATGTTTACTTAGAAGTGGCACATTTAATTACACATTTATTTTAGTGGCGCGACCACTAAAATAAAGCTTCCTCCAGCCCTGAACTTAGTCCACGTACTATTTTAATCATGTGATTTCTTTATCATATCAGTGGATACAAATAATATATTATCAAACAATGTAAAAATAACTCATCTACATAACAGCATTACAGAAAATAAATACATAATGAGTAAAAGAGGAAATTTTACACACATAGTGCATATATAACTTGTATTGTACAGTAATAGAAAGAAAACAATAAAACAACATGAGTTAGTTTAAGAACATTCACAGACGGGTTTCCATCACGTGTAAGTTATGAGATATGCAGGATAAGCCTTGTCATTATCATAAGTCATGAACACTTGAGTTCCATGGGTTTGCCCAGTGACAGTATCGTATCTCATCTGAGAAAACTGAACTCCTCCCCCAATACTTCCAAAACTGTCTGCCTTCTCAGGTGGCATGCGCAGTTTGCTGTCACCATCAGGGCAGTTGAAGCTGACTCCAGTCAGTACTTTCACAAGAAACATCTGTCGTCCATTAGGGGACTGGTAGCTGTAACGATCGGAGTAGCTTGCATCGGCTGCGAAGTAGTTGGCCATCCCCCACATGCCCTTTGCTGAGAATCTCGTATCAAAACCTTGCTCGCCCTCAAAGATATTATTTGGGTTTTTATCGCGAGTGCCATGGAAGAGCTCCTTTTCGTTCACCTGCCCGCTATTCTTGCGATTGAGACGGTTTTTATGGTGGTCATATTTCTCCCATAGCCATTTGTTTTGGATGCGCTCGATCCAGGTTACGGTATGTCCACGCATTGTGCGAATAAATAGGTTATGAACGTGATTCCATTCCACGGTGCCTCGTTGAACTGAAAATGTTTCTGTGGTGTTGGTTTGGGCTTCCCATTCGCTGGGGTATGTGGTACCTCCGGGAGAAGACTGATAAAAGTTCAGTATTTCTTCATTGATTGCTTCTACAGCTGTTTTGCATTTAAACGACACTCCATTCAACTGCATCACACGTTGAGATTGCCCATCAGTTGATAGCGTATTGGAGAAAGACCATCTTAATATATTTTTTCTGGCTATTTCGCTCAAGGTTTTCTCCAGTTTTGTGGTGTCCCCCTTAGGCAATTTCTCAAAGCAATATCGTGACAAGCTTCCCTTCAGGTTGTTCCTCAGCATTCTTTCCACTGTCTCCAAATTCTTACCCGGTCCACGCACTGTGATTACTATGTCACTCTGAGCAATACCAGCAGTTTCTTCGTCAACATCTCTGGCTTCTTCAGCCTCTTTTATAGTAGAGGATGAAACGGGTGACGAAGACACCTGCCTCCGGATCTTTCGCGAGTATTTGGTCAGGGAGTTAGTCTGAGTCATACTGGAGAAGTCAATGTCATATACAGCATTATTTATGGTTAGCTGACCAGCCACTCCATTTTGGAACATCTTCTCAATGGCAGCACTCTGTTGAGAAGTATAAGATAAGTATTGGCGTCTTTCTCTGTACTCCCATTGTACATGTTGCAATGTGTCTTTAGAAGTGCTTGTAGAAGAGTTACTTCTGTTTTGGATTTTCCTAGTCCCCCCAGTTGATATATTGACTTGCTCCATGGCCAGGAAGTCGATGGTATAGTCTTTCCTATGGATTTTCATGTGAATGGGTACATTTGGGTTAGACTTGTACTCAGACTCTAGCTCCAAATTTTGTGTGGGAGAGTACGGCGTGAAGACACCATCATCATTCATCCATTCCCATGTAGGCTGGAAACCTAGAGTGGCTATTGATGTGGCGTAAGTTGCTACAGGGGAAGTATAACCTGCTCCTATATAAGTGGTATCTTCTATTGGAGATGCTGGTGTCAATGGATTCTGATAAGGCAAAACTCTTGGCGGATAATTAGGAGTAGAATCATGTGCCCTCTCATAATCTGACTTAGATGATAAAGGAATTAAGTTCTGATCTTGTTCTATGCTGATTTTCTTTAGTTCATCTAAGAAGGCTGAAACAGTAGAGTCAACCAGGATGAATTTGACACAACTAAGAGGGCTAGCTTGAGATTGAAAGAAGTCTTTGACTGCCTTAATAGACATTTTGGCGGAGATAAAAGCTGGAACTCCAAACACTCCCGCACCTATAGCTGGGAAAGCAATAGAGGTTAAGCCTTCTTTAGATGCTACTTGAAGACTCTCCATGACAGAAAAGTATAAATACTGCTCTTCACTATTCCTGCCTCCTTTCCAGCGTGGGCCAACTGCATGGATAAGTTTCTTGCATGGCAGCTGTCCAGGGCCCAAGCACACAGCTGAGCCTGTTGCAACTTTCTTGTGTGTGGCAATGTATTCATCACTTTCTTGCTGTACACTTTGACCTCCTGCATCCAGAATGGCCCTGGCTAAACCTCCAATATGCTGCAGGTCTTCATTGGCAGCATTCACTATGGCATCAGCTTGCTCATGCACTAAGTCTCCCTTGCGAATTTCCACGGTCACTCTCAGTCCCCGTAGCCCTGTGTCCATTTGCATGGAATGCACTATTGTACTTGTGCTAGCGAGTCCAGTCTTAGGGTAGGAGAATGTCGTGCATTGTTCATTTCCAAGCTTGGTTTCAAATCTCCGGAATTCAGATGATGTCAGGTAAGGGCCATATATATACTCCACGGACACTTTGATTGTACTTATGGTGCTTTTGATGCTCTCAAGGATTGCCTTTACCAGTGGTGTGGCTTTTTCAATAGATGACTCTGATCCAATTAAGAAGAGGCCTGCTGGCTTCTTCTGAACCCTGACACTAACTTTGAATTGTTGAGCCAACTCGGTGGCTTGCATTGCAATGTCCTTTCCTTTTAGATTGTGGGACAGAATGAGATCAATAGTGGGATCACTGCCACTCATAAAATATGTGGCATTGGCTTTTTCCCCAACAAATTTACGTATCAGATCTTCAGCTGAGTTTAAACATTCACTTAATTCTTTTGGTGCAATAAGAATGACTTTGCTAGATTTCTTTTCAATTATTTTAATGTCAGCAATTATATCCTTTAATATTTCTTCTTTGTTAGCTTTTTGAAGGCTCTCTATTGCTTTGGTAGACAGAGAAACTTCCCTTTCTTCCATTTTGGTTCCCTCTGATTTAATAACTTCTTTGGCTTCCTGAACACACACTGCATCACTGCCAATTACTTCAAATTTTATGGGCATTTCTAGGGTGTTTCTGTTTTCTGATTCCGGATAGAAGTTCACACAAGTTTTCGTATTTCTTTCTTCTTGCTGTTTAATCTGGATCCACCTTTTCTTCCACATTCTAAACAAAGAGTATGGACATTGCAAGGTAAAAACTTCTGAGTATATTTCCATATTTAGTAGATCGGAAAGTTTTTCTTGAGCTTCATTGACTTGTCGAATAGTTCCTGTAAATGTGATGGTGCAGTTGTCTCCCCTTTTGCTCTCTCCTTTAAGTTTGATGCCGCATATACCTTTGACTTCCTTTATTTCATTCTCATACAGTCTCAGAAGTGTATAATGAGAACGACTGATCGGTAGTTCCTCACTTGTCTCCAGCTTATTCTCAACTAATTTCTTTATATCATCATGGCAAGCTTGCACCTCTAATGAATTGATGCCGTCAATAACAAACGATGACACACCGCTCGGCGTGAGTAGGACTTGGTACCTGTTCTCTAAGTTTGCCTTGTGTTCCATTACAAGCCTCATAGCACCGTGCTTGCTGATCGGGTAGTCCAATGATGTTGGAATGATGCAGTCTAGATGAGAACTGATCACTCCAAACTTTTGTGGATCCTTTGAGTAAATGTAAACTTCATAATCACCTTCAGATTCGCTATTTGATGGCCTGTGGTTTCCAACGAATTCGATGAGATGCCGGTATGATTTGTCTTCGCTAGAATGCGGCATTAACATGGCTTGCTCAATGTAATCTCTAATCTTCAATTTGCAAGTAAATGAGAATTTCCTACTATACAAACCTTGAAGGATATCTTCATGTATAAATATGCTTGATTTTTGCACTTCCTCTTTCGTTCCCTTCAATACCACTCTCTCATCTTGAAAATGTATTTTTGCTGGCAAACCACTTATTTTCGCAAACCTTTTTAAATACAATGCTTCTTCCTGACCACAGTCCACCTCAAATATATTTACAGCCAAGACTGACTTGGCATTGTTAATGGCAGAAGAATCAAAAGACCATATCGATAAAACAGATGAAGACTTAGGGCACTGTGCCACAAAAACACGTGCAGGGTTTTGTAGGAGTTCTTTGTTGTGATGTTTAACTTCTTCAGGACTGCAGTCATGATCGAGCTGTATGGTTTCACTCTTCAGCTCACTAAGGAGTTTCATGACAGCACCATGGGCTCTTTCAATGTTGATTGAGCTACCGTCAAATTTAATGCAAGACAAATCTGGTCTGTATTCCTTGATGAGGACTCCAAAATTTTGTCTGATGTAAGAGGGAAGATTCGGTTTGAGGTAATATAGAGCTTCCATTTCATGTCTACAAAGAAAAATAGGAGTATTATATAAAATTTACGTAATATATATACGTACATATCTATTTAATAATACATTTGTGTGTCAATGACGATGATGGTGACCAACAATGACCGATAATGCTGTGTAACCATGAATAATTCACAAGATGATCAGAGTTGGTAAAGCATCGCCATTACCTAAATGGTTTTGTTTTTTTACTTTCTCGGGATTCAAACCTGCAATCACCGATTGCAGAGTGCACACACACACACGCTATTAAACCGTCGGGATCTTAACAGTTTGGAGTATCTGGAAGTGCCTTATTAACCTATCGTATCCTATAAAAACTGAACACTAGGTGGCTGAACCGAGTTCAGAAAGAGTATTCATCTACAGTAGCTAACCATAATGGGTATAAGAGAGGCAGAGAAGCATAATAAAAGGTCAATGCAGGTGACAAAAAGCTGGCTGATGTAACTACTTCAATGAAGAAGTGAAAGAAAAGACACAGAAAGTGACAGGAGAAATGGAGGAAATTCATGAGTTGAAAAAAGGAAACAGGGCCAGGGTGGCTGAGGAAAAACACAGAGCAGGAGAGGGAAATCATGGATAAAACTATCTCGTGCTGCTGCACTCCTAATTTGAACAAGTTAGTATGTCAGGCGCCACTATGTGGTGGGGTACTTGCTAGTATTATATAATACATATATAGCACACCATCCCATTTTACCTTTTGTCCAACTGGATTGTCTGCTTTAATCTTTTCATTAGAAAGCTCCGAGCATTTTCCACTGCTCCACGTTTTCCACTGAGCCTCAAGCACTGCTTGTCATGATCAGCAGTGAAGGAGATGTCCGGGTTGTTGATGAAGGGTTCCTTGATCTCGTTATATTGCAGCACTTTAGTCGCTGGGTCAGCCATCATCAGCATATTCCACTGCTGAAGCTCAAGCTCCACAATGATCTCACAATACTCCTCTTCAGATTTCTTCGATACCTGTGATTTATGTGCAGCTGCCATTGTCCTGGTGCTTGCTGCCTGTGTGGTGTGCTCAATGTGATTTAATGTATCACTAGATTTGGGCACTATCTTGTCTGCAATCAGATGGGCAGACACTGTCTTTCCGAGATGTTTCTTGTTATGAAGCTTCTTGACTACCACCTGCGCGTGCTCCAGTGTGTGACATTTAATGATCATGATGTTAGACGGGGGAGGGAGGCGTCGACAGGATACCATCGGTAGTTCTATCATGGAACTGATCTGAGATTCTGTGAAAATGGGATCCAGATTTTGCACTTCAATGCATGTTTGACCAATCAAATCTTCTGGTGGCTGAGCTGGTGAATTATTGTAAATGGGCGATATTGGTTCAATAGCTGCAGATCGTGTCTTATGACTGGCTCTGTGTTTAAGGACTATAGGCTCATCTTCACTCGAGCTATCGCTGTCTTCTGCTATATAAATGTGCTTTATTTCATACCTGCCCAATATTCTTGTTCTCGACATTTTTTCAACTGCATATTCAGCAGCTTTTATAGACGAGAATTCTATCATTCCCTGGCCTTTTCTCGGATAATGATCCCTTTCTTCTCGGATTACAAAAGCATTTGTTATATCTGATTCAAAAGACTTAAAGTGCTTCTTAAATTCCACATTTGAGAGTGAATGAGGCATTTTAGGGCGTGTCTGAACAATAACAGCAGTAACGACCGAGTCTGTACTAACAGAGGCAGGTTCATCTTCATATACTTCCATATCTCCAGGTGGAAGCTGTCTCCTGCTAGTTCTGAAGTTCACATTCACAGCTACTCCAAGAAGTCGGCTACGATGCAGGGCACGTTTGGCCTCACTAGCATGTTCCACTGAAGTAAACGTGACGTACCCGTACCCCTTGCAATCATTGGTGTATTTGTCTCGTACAACTTCAACATTGCTAATGCATGTTTTGAATTTCTCAAAATGATCTCTGATATGTTGCTCGTTAGTGTACTTGGGAAGGCTGGATCCAACGAACAATTTACAATGCCCTGAGGCAGTGATAGAAGTTTTTTTAACTTCCAATTTTGGTTTCCTGTTTTCATGCCTTGGAGTGTACAATTCTACAACTAGGTCGTACCTCTGATCAATTTTCGTTCCCCGAAGAGTCGAAATCATTTTTGGTCCAGCGGTGGCCGGAGTAATTACCACTACTGATGTGTTGGGAGATTTCCACTTACAGCAGACTACATTGGATGAAAATCCATGTAATTTCAGATGACTTAAAATGGAATTATTGGCTTGATAGGGATACTTAAAAAATAGTGACATTGTATCGTTGTGATCAGTTTTTGGAGAAGCACTTTTCATGTGGCCATTTACTGTGGGTGACTGCAAACAACAAATACACCAAATGATATAATAGTGTTCCTAAAAGTACAAATGAATCCTGAGAATTATCAAGTCCTGATTTTATTTATTTTAATGTTACGTGGCATACATATGTAATATATTTAAAAAAAAAGGAATAGCTCACTGACAAGCACATAAATCACACTAATTCATCTTGTTATATTCAACAACTCAAAAATGGCAGCCTCCCACACATTCAAAGCGGCATCAGAGTGCTAGAATATATTTTTTGTTAAGACTTACAAACTAGACAATTTTTTGTCATAGGACAATAAGCTTTGCACTGTGGATAACACCTTCCCGATTGTAACATCATAATCACATAAGTATATAATTCCCCATTGCCCACCCACATAGTGAGTGATACATAAAAAGAGTGAATATTAATGCCCGTGCCCAGTAGGCAACCATGTGTATGAAAAAATGTTCTTTCAGATGTGCATGTGGTGAATATGTGCTGCTGGCTAGGCGTGACCACTAATTAGTGGCTTAAACCTCTAATTTTTTCTAATAGTAGAGCTGTATAGGAGTACTCACTTGCAGTGGCTCATAGCTATTAGCCTGTAGCAACACACACAAACAGATTGACATAGGCTAGGGAATCCAATCTATTCATTGGAACTGGAACTTACCATGTTTCAGAGCTAGCCCAGGGGAATACAACCTCAGATTACACAGCTCTACTATAGAACAAATTAGAGGTCTAGCTGTTACTAAGTAATGTGCAAGTCTGTGCAGCAGATTATTCATTTCAAAATAGTTAGTTATCGCTGTTATTTCACTTTTACAGTCAACTATCCGATAACAACTCATCTTTGAGAATAGTTTCACATATCCAGAATTTTCACATATCCGGAATTTTCACATATGTGACCGGATTTGGGAAAATCCGCCTAAACGCGGCAAACAATTTTTTTCAGTATCACCGGGTAAAGCCTTATGGGTCGATTTTTTTCGAAAAATTCTTTATGGCAGAAATGGATAGACACCAGTTAGCTCTAGCTTATGACGCAGTTGTAAGCTCTGGCGTGCTCTAGAACTCACACTAGGAGGCTAGAAACACTAGCCGGTTGGACTCGTGTACGGAGAGTTGCTAAGAAATTATTGGCGGGCTTTTCATTAACAGCCGGGAAAAAACTGTAGCTAACTAATTCACTTACTATTCTACATAATTCACGTACTCACGCAATTCTCGTCATCATAGTTTCTTAAGGAGCCCTGCATTAAGCCTTTTAGACTTCTTTCAATCCGCCTGTAACCGGTTTATTCCATAGTGTCCTGGAGACACGCAGTAATAGTATACGGACACAAGGCACGCCCCCTGACCTTAGCAACGCCTTTACCCGGCGTTTTTTCGAAATCAGCAATAATAAGTTTAGCAAAAATACTGAAGTGTTGTAGTGCGTAGGGCGAAGACGGCTTGTGCTACAGCTTCCAAATTAGGAGGAAGGCATCCCAAGGCCCCGTGCAGCCTACTGGTAGAATAAATTAGAAAACTTTAGATGCCGCGTTTAGCCGGGTTTTCACAAATCCGGTCACATATCCAGAATTTTCACATATCCGGAATTTTCACTTATCCTAACCAGGTTTGTTCCCGTATAGGTTCGGATATGAGAGGATTTACTGTATACAATTAGGATTGCCAGAGAAATTATTTTGGTTGGCGAAAATATCTAGCTAGTGAATAACAGGAGTGAAGGTTTGCACCAAATATTTTCTAGTTTATTCAGGATCGTCAATGGATTATATAGAGTGCTATTTGTTCCATTGTACTAAACCATAAACTAGGAGTGTTTGTCTGACTGTTTGTGACACGATAATTAATGGGACAAATATCGGACATACTAGCACTTACCGATTCCACTTCACTATGATCAACACTTGTACAACCAACGCCTATAAACAGCCACAAAATAATTAGAAATTAACAATCAAAAGAATTTAAATTTTTTTTTATTAATTCCAGTTTTGATGTATTTCACTGAGGTACTTGCATAACTACAAAACGTTAAGCTGGCTGAAAAATGAACTCTTCATATCTCAATACACTGTCATACAATAAGTCACAACATTAATGAATAGCTCTATGAAGGCGATGAGAATACAACATAGTATTTGTGGGGATTGGGGCCAGGGAGTGCTTGCATTTGGGCCTGGGCCTGGTCAATCCCGAGGTAAAATCGCTGCCACCAGAATCTTTGTGTAAATAGCTACCCAAATCCCTTCACAGATTTGCGTAAAAAGTTCTAATTAAAGGGAAAGAGGGCTATGGCATAGAACTGAGACTGAAACTCTACAGATGAGACTACAAATATATATCAAGGCAAGGTGGAGCCCTTAGCCACACTGCCCCTTTACACACACTCTGAATACTAAATACACTGAATACAACCATAATGATTCCACACATAATTCACACTACACAACACACATTTTCTCTCAGACACACAGTTTGATAAGTGGCAGTTCATCCTGGTGGGCGTGTTCCCACAGTATTGTGAAAAGCACTATAGAGCCACTTGCAGTGAAGATTTGATTGCTGCCGTATGATAGATTACATTAAAAAATGTATGGATCTAGATTCATAAATCCATTGGATATTTTGTTCTTTTATTCAAGTTCTTTATTTCACATTTTCTTACTGCCATAAGTTTTCTCAAATTTACTATAAACTCTACCCTAATGGGCTGGAGTGACTGCTAGAGCTGAACAACTGGCACAGATAATACCAGGCTTTTTTTTTCGCAGCACCTGAAATCAATGTGAACTTTTCTGAAATATTGACAGCTTTTTCAAGAGCTAATCCGCTAGTTAAAGGGTGCAAATTTATGACTTTTATTCCTCCTTCTCAGGTGCAGCAAAACGAAGTTTTTGGGTTTTTGTTTTGTTGTCTTTTTGTTGTTGTTGTTGTTTGTTGTTTTTACAGTATCACAATTCTGGCTAGCAAAAATAAATAACATAGTTACACATGAAAGAATTTATAGTAAATTTGAGAAAACTTATGGCAGTAAGAAAATGTGAAATTTGTTCATGCCTGTGCAGGTTGCTGAGTGGAATCAATTAAAAAGGATCATCAAGTCACTGTATTTGTTCTTTCACATGTTCAAATAAAGCCTCATTATTCCCAGAAATCCATAAGCTTTAACCCTCTTTCACCCGGCAGGTTTATGATGACCAAAGTGGTAACTTGATAATTTTATGATTTTTTTTTTTTACTTTTTTCCTGTAAAGAAACTCAGCAAGAGAAGAATTTTTAAAGCAAGTTAACACAAAACTATTTTCTAGTATCAAAAAAAAAAAGTACAATAGTCCAAAGAGAAAAGCTAAAAATTCGGACTTTACCGTTTACTAACGGTTCGAACTTAAACTCAATTACAGACAGTCGCAATACTGCCACGGAGTTCAAACATAGTGTACGGCTTGTTCACCTTCTAGTTACTAAATTCTGAGCTTCAAAGCCTTGTACCATAAAAAATTGGGCGGACCGCTCAAAGATAAGCGTTCCGGCAGCCATTTAAAAAAAATATTCTAAAAAATAAAATACTGATGCTTTCATTTCAAGATTTTATTACAGGAAGTTGTACATAATGGAAACATAAAAACAATAAATTAGATTGTTATATTGGATCTTTTTTTTTTAATCGGAGAAGTGCCGACTGAACGATCGGCGCCGTATGGTCCTTATGCCAGTGAATGGATTAATATTAATGAGAGTCCGGCAATCTTTGTTTTAACTAGATTTAATAGAAGAATACTCACACATCATCATTAGAGAAACAAATGATAGATAGTTTAGTTTGATCTGCTGTTGCGTGACAGAATGACCTGACTGATCAGCTGGACTGACAGACTGAGTACTATAAATTGCACATGCACGCTGAGGATTAATATTTGTTCACAATGTGTTTATCCAAATTAGTCAGTAGAGACCAGGCAGACAAACAGGACGACTACTATAACCCTCTCACATATGCACACTGGGAGTTAATAACTTTTGAATCGTTTGAGTTGTGCAGTGAATCAGTATTTCACGATTTTATTTACAATATAAACTGAGGAGTAGTTGTGCATGCTATAGGTTACAAATGTTACAGAGTTTCATTAGTGAATATTATAACACAAATTTATGAAATCACATACAGCTAATGGATTTTATACTTACTCTTTAGTACAACCTGATTGTATCCCAAGGATGTGATAGGCTGAAATATAGAATGTAAGTAAATATAGAATAATAGTAACATGAGTAAAAATCTATAACAGTATGTCATATAAAGTAAAAACAGTACAATATGTATATTTTAATTTTATTATTTCGGTCAAGAATGGCTCAGACTAACATAAAGACAACATTCTCATGATCTAATTATATTGAGTCAACTACTCCATTGGCATGTGAACTAAGAGCTCCCTTTAGGCGTAGTATCATAACTTTACTGGAATTCTAAGGAGATTTTCTGTAATAGTATTCAAATCTATGAATATTTGATCAGAGTATGTGATGTGCTGATCAGGAGGTCAATGAATGTGAGTTTCGAGGATGCTATTCCAGGAAGAATCATTTTTGAGAAAAAAATTGATCAAATTTTATTAGCTAGATGCTTACCATAGTGTTAGCAGGGTCATTCTTTCTTACTCCATCCACTTCAAAAATGTACTGATGAGTTCCCAGTGGTAGCTTGAGATCAACACTTACTCCTTTATCCCTGTGTAATACAACCATAAGGTCAATAATGCTGTTTGAAGTGGGAAGATTTTGCGAGAGAAAGAAAGAAAAAAAGAGTGTCTACCATTATTTTTATTTATCACAAAAAGCTTTGCCACTATAGCTACATCCTACTTTCTCCAATAGCTCTGATATATATACTATTAATACTTTCTCCTATAGCTCTGCTATAGGAAATATGTAGCTGCTATACTGCAGTGTACTCGCTGGCCTGCTATAGCTATCCAAAGTATAGAAATATTTTGCACAAAAAAAAAAACAACTTAGCCCTGACTAAAAGCTTAAAGGGATAATGTAATGAAGCAAAGCTGTTCATGATCACATCAATGGAAACTTTAAAAAATAATAATAATAATAATAACTGGAATAGCCAACAAGTGGTCTAGGTCTGTTGTCTTTTAGTTTATAAACCTTCATAACGCACCCATATGGTGTCTTCATAGGAACTTTAGTCCAGTTGTTGAAACTTCCCAAGAGGAATACATTTTGACCTCCTCCTTCCCATACAAATATATGGTGCTCCATTTCAGGGGTAGTTTCTTCCTTGTGTGTCATCACAGCATGCCTGCCTCCTCTTTTTCTATAATTTCTGACAGCCATGCCGGTTATATGCTGGACAATTTAGCGTGGGGCAGCCGTGCTGCACAGCATCTGCACAGTATATACTTCACGGACCCAATAGATAAAAGTCCCTGGGGACGTCCCATCGTATGAGCAAGCGCAGACAGCGCAAGGGCTGATTAAGGCGTGGTTTCCCTGATGGTATTTTCTGATCAAAATAATTATTGTGGATTTGTGGAGTATAAAATGAATTCTGCCGAGCAGGAGAAACAGCAGCGACGTGAGCCGCCGTCCATTGGAATCAGGCTCTGTTCTGAAGCGTCTGAAGGTCGCGGGCAACTAATAAGAGCCATACCGGGCTACTGCTGTACCCAAACGTCAAATGATCTTCTTAGTACCTTTCCTTTAGAAACAAGTTTGTCAGCTATTTCCAGGGATGCTACACGTATTTCGTTTCTTAGCCCTCAAGGTTGTGTAGTAAGTGAAACCACAGTAGTTTCAGAAATATTAAACAAAGATAATACAATAAATATCTGCATCAAGCACAAGGAACCCAAACTTGGAATAAGCATCCATTGTGAAGCTGGAGTCAATATTCAAAGTGACAGTATCCTGAATTACTCCAGCCAGGTTAAGGGGTTTGTTTATTGTCCTTTTAATAGTTCTCTTGATGCCTTTGTGGAAAAGATTCATGACCAGTTACCTGATCTCTATGAAGCACTGTCAAAGTTTGATTACATATTTCTAGATCAAAATAGTTGGCCTATTTCAAAAAAGCAAGAAAGTGCCCTAACAGTAGTTGAGGTCTGCATATCATCATGTGTTCATATTAGCTTGTTGCGTTCTAAAAAACAAGACAATGCAGTAAAAGACGTGATTTTTCAAGAAGAGAGTGAGCGAACATCCCTTCATTGTGCACACCAGGTAACTAGCAACCCTTGTCTCCCAGAGCAATCTAACATTTCATCCTGGAAAGCTTTGCAATATGGTGCAGATGCAGCTGACAATAACTCGTTTGAAATCCTCCTCAGTTACGTGCATGCAGAAGCTGATCAATACGCTAGTCTTCTAAAAACTGCTCTTGAAGATAAAGGCTTTTCAGTGTTCTTGGACGTTCACTGCATCAAAGGAGGCGAGGACTGGCAAGACGTTCTTAACAATGCCATCAGTAATTGTTCCCTCTTTATTCCTTTGATCACTTCAAAATACGGCCAAACGCTCTGGACGAACAGGGAAGTGAAACTGGCTGATGTTTTGGGTAAGTTGATACTGCCTATCAACTTCAACCTACAGTGGCCTCCACAATGTCTGGCTATTCAGTTTGCCACCACCCAATACATCCCTGGTAACACTTCTTCTTCATTAACCTCCAAGTCCTTTACAGAGGATATTGCTTCCAAATTAGCCAGGGAAGTTGCAGGCAAGTACAAAAAAGAGGAGACATCTATTCCATCAGAAAGTGACGTAGCTGATGTGATGCCAACTGCATCACGTGTTGCCTTTGACGGTATGTCTTCTAGCTCTAGCAGTGATAGCCTTTCCAGCACTACATATAGAAAATCGAAAATCAAAAGTTATGCCGCAAGCTTACCCAAGTCAATTCCCAAGTCATTCAGAGAATCTGCTCACGAGTCCAAAGAAGGTACGCCATTGATGGTTATCAGCTGTTCCAGTGAACAGAGCAAGTTTGCCAAGACTGTGATGGCTGAAATTCAAAAGAAGGGATACGATGCATGGTGCGCCTGTGAGGCTGCCAGCAAAAGTGAAGAGCAGAGGTCGGCCGAGTTTCAAGACAAAGTGAACGAGGCAGGGGCAGTTTTGTTTGTCCTCTCAACTGACTTTGCTGAGGACATGTTCTGTCAGCAGCAAGTCTACTATTGCGAGCAGAGGAAGAGAATTCTTTCAGTCATCTATGAGCCTTTTGAAATGCCCGACTGGATGTCAACTTTGATAGGTAGTAGCCCATTTATCGACTATCAGTCAAGCAATTACCTCTCCACTCTCCTGCATCGAATAGATATCATGCTTGACTCATCAAAGGCAAGACTTGAATCTAAGCGATTACAACAGCAGGAGGAAGAGTTGGGAAGTCTCTACTCAGACATAAAAAATAAACTTCCCGAAGGCAAGCGTGTATATGTCTGCGGTGGTTCAAAGTTTTTCTCAAAAAATGGGAGATCAATCTGCCGTGAAGTGGGAAGACAGCTGGCGAAAATCAAGGACTTAATCTTGGTGACGGGAGGCTTTTATGGAGTAGGAGAGACAGTTGGGAGAAGTTTTCTTGAAGAACGAGACCGCATGCAAGCGCCTCATAATGTATGCCATATTGTGGCTGTTCGCGACGATCAGGATCAGTCTAGCCTCACAAGACAGAACTCTGACCGCACATTTGCAAAAGTTCCTTACGGTGACACACTTTTTTACGGTAACAGCGTTCGTCAAAGAGAGATGCTGACGGCTAGAGTGATAGATTTATGTGTTTTGATGGAGGGAGGTCCCGGAGCTTCTTTCGTAGTGCAGCAGTATGCCTGGAATGGGAATCAAGTTATCCCAGTGGCGGCCACCGGAGGGGCGGCGAGTGGATTGTTTAATGCCCCAGCCTCTATATTCAAGTGCCCTGCTCAAGTCTCTACTTCGGATTGGTCCACTCTTCGTGATGCAAGTGCTTCAGCTGCAGAGATTGCATCTGCAGTATGTAGAATAGTCACAACACTTATTCATTCCAAAACTTAGAACTTTTCATTCCAAAACTTTGAATATTTCATGCTGTACCATGTTATTTACACTAAACTAACTAGAGTTTTAATGAGGTGAAGTGAATTTTATTATGCATACATTTTGTAGAGATTTTTAATTTTGACTACTTCTATTTTGGGCATTTGCACCAGTAACATTAAATTATGGATTCACATACTTCAAATTGTGTTATGCTTGTAACTTGTTTTCACCTTACCTGATAATAAAATTTGGGTGTAACAATTTGCATTATAGGCGGTTCAAGTATAAGGGTAGCTACTCAATATCTCTTAACACATTTCACAAACAATAAATTTTCTAAGTTATTTATTTTCCTTCCTTTAAATCTGATAATAGTATAATGCTTTATATTTGCCATATCCTGCATGAAATCCCAATGTAATGCAACACAAATAGAGTTAAATGAGAGTTAGAAAAAAAACTATATTTCAAGAGACAGAAGTCATGGGATGAGGCAGGCTATGGAGTGTTGACCAGTCAGCTACTGGAAGAGGCGAGGGATGAGGCTTGTCGTGCCAGATTGCTGGCTTCGGCCTCTAAGGAGTCAGGTGCTTGGCTGCATGCCCTGCCAGTTACTTCCCTAGGCCTCAGACTCGATGACGACAGTGTGAGTATTGCGGTAGGTGTACGTCTGGGTGTCCCTGTTTGCGGACCTACTCATGTCACCATTGTGGAGCAGACGTGGATGCCATGGGTCGACATGGGCTCAGCTGCAAGATGAGTGAAGGGAGACATCAACGTCACGGGGCAGTAAACGAGATCATTCAGAGGACGCTAACCTCTGCCCATGTGCCCTCTAGACGAGAACCTCTAGGCCTGCACAGATCAGACGGATGGAGTCACTACTGTGCCATGGAAGTGTGGGAAGCTTCTTGTATGGGATGCCACGTGCCCTGACACCTTTGCTCCCTCCTATGACAGCCAGGCGACCACAGCAGCTGGTGAGGTGGCAGCCCACGCAGAGGAGAGGAAAATACTCAAATACAGAGGTCTTCCTGTCACCCATTCATTCGTCCCGGTGGCAATTGAGACTACTGGTGTAATTGGGGTACGATCACTTCGTTTTCTGAAGTAACTGGGAAGGAGAGTTTGTAGGCAGACGGGTGACCCAAATTCAACCTCATACCTGTTACAGCGCCTCTCAATTGCCATCCAGAGAGGAAACTCAGCTTCAGTCATGGGGGGTCTCCGGGGTAGTGTTTAAATCTTTTCCTCCACAATTGCCTTTCTTTTATTATTTTTATTTTTATTTTTATTATTTAATTAATTACATTCACTTTCTTTATTAATTTATTATTTACTTGTTTTGTTTGACTATTTTATTATTATTATTATTATTATTATTGTTGTTGTTGTTGTTGTTACTGATGTTATTATTATTTATTTAATTATTTATTTTGTAATTGCATGATCTTTTGCCCTTCAAGTATATAATTTTTACATTAATCTGTAATTTCAACTAATAACAAAAGCTCAATGAAGCCAGAATGTTTCTTCCGCCACATCTGTAATTATCACTGTGAAAACAGTAGGTTATAAACCCCCAATTATAGTATTATACTTACTATTATACTAATAATATACTACCAATATAATTAAAACCATATTCATGTTATCTGATGATCTTGCACCATATTATAGAATACATTCAGTATGGGTAGTATATCTGTATCTTGACAATGCTATAAGAGGGTTGTATAATTCTACATGATCGGTATAATAACCTGCAATACTGGTCTTAAAATATTCTTATATTAGTACTATATTATTGATATTCCAGGTCTAATATCTGGATTGTTACACAACTATATAGTGCAATAACTGGCAATATTGGATTTATAACACAATACTATAATAATATTATACTCCTTCTAATAACAATCTTAAAGTAGTTATAATTGTATCTTATAACTTATAGTCAATAATTAAATATCATCAATTCTTTGGTCTAATAGAAAAAGAAAATACAAAGTGAGAAATACAGATAAGTGATAAGTGCAGATAAGTGATAAATACAGATAAAAGTGATAACCTTGAGGTTTTGTTCAATGTTTATTGCTCTAGGTGACAGTCACTCTCAGCAGCTATCAGCCAAGTTTTTGCCACTTGTGGCACATCATGCTCTATGCCACTGCCAATCTCTTGCTTCTTCGCCAATGTCTTGGCATTCTTTGCGGAATCCAATTCATCAATGAAGTTGTTAAATTTTTCGGACCTCCAGCTCTGGCGATGGCGAATGAAATTGTCATCACTCCCAGTGTCCTCTTCCGTCATCATTTCTGCAGAGACATCGTTCCACAAACTTTGCACTTGGGAGGATTGCTGCAATACAGTCTTCTTCCGACGATCGAATAACTATAAGCAAAGTATAATAGGCTGAAACTTTCTCACTCTTCTTTATTTTTATTTTTATAATGATTGTGAAGTAAAAATAGTACAAAAATGAATAACAGATGGGTAGGAACAAGTCTAAAAGTGAAAGGGCAACTTAACTAGCAGCACATATATTCTGACAGATCATTATAACTCCACACATGTCAACTGTTTCCAAGAAAGCAGATTTAAACAAATATTTTTTCTCTTTTGTAAAAAATCTACCCGCATGTAAGAAGAAGTGAAAAGTGGAGAGGCTGAGGCCATCACAATTTTTTAAATAAGATTAATTGCTCCTTTTCCCCGTTTCTCCAACCATTGCTTTATTTTATAGAGAAAAAGTAAGAGAGCTGAACTCCACCACACATCTTTCTCCTACTCCCAGACAAACTATATATTATAAACTTACTCTTTGCTGGCGTGAGCGAATTCTCATTTTCTTTTTTTGTTCTTCAGAACACTCACTGTCTTTGCAGTGTAGAGATTTCCGGTGAATTCTACAGCCGTCTAGAAAAGAAATCCAATTGTTAAAATAAATGTAGAAAACAAGGATAAAAAAGCACCGAAGTAGGCTATGATTGTATAAATTATTCATTCAAGTAATCATAATTGGAAAAAAATATAATTTACACAAACAAAAAATAATAATTACCACGGATTTGCTTTGCTGAATATGTTTTGGTTCCAATTTCTTTTATTATTTTTGCAACAACTTTTCTGTTGTGTTCTCCATCAATCCTGGGCATAGACATAATAACAATAATAGCAATACTACTACTACTACTATTACTAATAACAATAATAATAACTAGTAGTAGTAGTAGTAGTAGTAGTAGTAGTAGTAGTAGTAGTAGTTATACTAGTAATATTACTAGCAATAATAATGATTCAGTTATTCTTGGCTGAAATAATTATAATATTCTCATTCTAACAGCCAATACTTAATTAAAATTTAACCCAAATTTTTTTATTATTATTAGTGACCCCTAAAGAGTACTTCAGCAAGCAGTCGAAACGTTGGGTTGAGTTTTAATTAACACTATTGACTGTTATAACTACGAAATTCTCTAATATAATAATAATGATAAATCATACATTCAACAATACTTACCTCTCATGATTATGCAGTTTATTATCATCAGTAAATGCTGCATGAACACTTCTGATTTGAAACTGCACAGAGTATGTAAAACGTGTGTAAAGTGTCCTTTCAATGCCATGTTAAAGCTAACCTGTAGTTCAGGAGGGCTTCGTCGACTCCTTTTCTTACCCTCAGAACTGGTCTCACAGCTACTGCAGCCACTTGCAGAACATGGAGCCAACACTGGTGGATTCTGCTCAAGTGTTGACACTCTGGACTCTATGCTATCTAGCTTGTCGCATAAAGTATCTAGCTTACTTTCCATTTTTTGCATATAACTCAAAAATGAACCGATTTGTGAGTGACTAGTTTCATGCAAATTGTCTCCATTTTGTGGTAGAACGTCTCCTGGTAGCCATTGAAACCCTTCATCAGCCCTAACTCTCTCTCGGCTTTGAGGGGTTACACTAGTCCTGCCAAGCACACGTATTGAAAGTTTAATAAGTACAACACCATTAATCAGGAACTCTACAATGATTGACACATAATAGAACAAAGTAAACTATTTTAAAGAATAATCTTGCATTAGATAATGTGCACAAAGTTATTTTAAAAATTTTCAGGCAATCTGACTGGATATAGTAAGTACTCGCCTCAAGTTTGTCTGAGAACTACAGCAAGATAACAAAATTTTGCACCATCAGCCAGCATAAGGAGTTAGTTAGCTCCATTGTAAATGTTTTCCATGCAAATATAGTGCATGTGTAATAGACTGTCATTAATCCACAAGACTATTCAGCCATTCTCGGCTGAAATAATTATAATGAATAAGCAGTTTTATCAGCTACTTTGTGCAACCATTAGGGCAGGCTCTAAAGGGTTAAGTCAAACAACTGAAAGGTTTCAAGCAAAGAGGATGCTTACAAGAGAGTGGTGAGAAGGTTTCAGTCATTTCTGAAAATTAGTAGGAAAAGGTAAGGTAAGAGCTTTAGACGGCACATCTAAGATTGTGAATTAAAAGATCAAGGAAACTCAGCTCATATAGACACCAGAAAAAAACAAGTTATGATTAGAGCTTTGTGAATGCTGACTGGTGTGCATATTATCCTTCAGGATATATTACGTAGAATGCATACACACCAGTCATCTTGCTGTTTATATTATCACCACAAAGAGTTTGACATCCTCAACCTCTGTGGAAGGACCACAGCACGAAGATAAAACATCGGGTTAAGTTATATTTATATTGGAGAATAAGTGCTACTGTTATACCCACAAGATCTAATGTACCCTACCTAACCGAATGTCTTTTGCTGCTACTGTACCTAATAGCTAAAGGTATTTCACACCTTACCTAAAGTGTTTTAAGGTACTTTACCTAAAGTGTTTTAAGGTACTTTACCTAAAGTGTTTCAAAGGGGTACTACTTTACCTAGTCCTTTACTTAATAGCTAAGGTACCTTACCTAACTATTCAAAATATTGCTTGTATACTTAGCCTTTATGAAAAACATCAGGTAAAAGAGAAGATATATTTCATGAAATACATCATAAAATGCATTTCATCCAGTACACACAAGGTCACAAGTTTAATATTAAGACTGGCACCTTTGAATGAACTTTATATCCTGCTATTACGATGAAAACTGAAAACTATACCAATAGAGAGAACAACTTCTCCACAATGTTCTTGTGTTCATGCAAAACTTCAATTTGAGGACAAGTTCTATACAGTGGACCAAAATACTGTCCCTATTGTGTCCGCTATTTGAAGTTTTCTGAATGTACCTTAATTTAGGAAAAGAAATTTCGCTGGGATTGATTTAAAACATCTAAAACATCAAATAAAGTGAAACTGGAACCACTTGATGTGTTATTAACCTTTAGCACATGTGCACAAGGAAAAACTCAGTAAGCTGGTCTATTTGACAAGATTGATCAATCACTGAAAGTCAATTTTTTTGTTCAATAGCTTGGTGTGAGTTGAGCAAGGTTAAAAAATGTATTTTCATGAATAATAATTGGGTCAAGTCAGGTAAGGAATTGGTATAAAAAAATGCACCAGGTAGGTAGGTATCCTTCACATCAAATTAATATTTCAGGTAAGGTATTTACCAGAAAGTGATGTCAAGTAAATAGATATACAATGTATTTGATATATTTAGTGATAATACATCCTGTACGTTAAGATGATATCTAGTAATCACTTACCGGTCCCTCATAGAATGGCTACTACCAGAATAAAATCTCAGATTACGTGGAGTATTAGATCCAACACTGCATATGAAAATAACAATAGAAAAAACTAATATCCAATTTTCTCAGTTTTGACAGCCAATTACAACTCAACTGCTGAACTGAGAAAATTTGCTATTATTATTATTATTATTATTATTATTATTATTATTATTATTGCTGAATCAAGAAGAAAGCTGTTAAACCTAAAGGGAAATCTGTTATTGCAGTAATTATTATAGTATCCAAGCACAAGTAAACCATACACATTGGCACTCTAACTGAAAGACATAGAAATAACACAATCATTGAAATATATTCTGCGTTCATCTATGTGAACAAAAATAAAAAGAAGTATAAAACTGATAATGGGACAAATGCATTCTTCAGAATTGTCTGAAACCATTAACTCTGCAGGGCATATAGCAGGTTCGATCACTCCAAAAGTTCAAGCCTTACTGGAGTAGCTTTACCAGCATGCAATTCGTTGTAAAAAAAATCTTTAATATTCTAGCCGAACCACTTACTCGTTAATTGTCCTTCTCGAAGGCGTGCCATTTCTTTCTCCGGAGCTATCTCCATAAAAGCTTCCCGAGGGAACACCGCGAAACATCATTGCACTTTTTCAATCCCCTCACTGGACTTGAGATCGCTCGAGATCAAGCTACGTAAACGAGAGGGACGAAGGAGCAAGGATACTCTAAAAGACTCGTCTCGCCCGCCAATTCTCACTTCACAAGTGTCTGCTCTCGCTCCATCGCGCGAGCTAGCTCTCTGTTCTTTAATTAAATACTGCGGAACAAAAATACAACCGCAAGTTTTGTATAATATAAATTTTTACAGCTTCAATTTATTATGGCTTCCAAACGTCCCAGATTGCAGTGCCCTTTGTGCAAAGAAAATCTTTCCTACTCTGCTGTTTCTAGACACACCCAAACAAGATCATGCCAGTACACATCTAGAAGTTCAGATTCTTTAGACAATTTGGCAAGTGATATCCATGATGCTACTACTTCTGATCAAGGTTTGGATAGTGTAACTGTTTGCCAGGATTCCCTTGACCCTGCTGAGCTAAGTGATTCTTCAGTTGAGGAACAATCAGAGGTAGAGTTAGCTCCTGAAATATGGGAAGCAGATTCTGATTCTGACAATGATGGAGAAATAAGATCTATGTCAGATAATCTAAAAAATGTTCAGTATATATTGAGCTACTTTATTCTTTTTTTTCAACTTTGTTATAGAATTTCTGACAGAGGTGTTCGGCATTTATTAAATTTTATTTCCTCCTTATTTTTGTTTTTGTCTACTATTGTGCCAAATGCAAACATCAAAGACTTTGCCTTAATCTTCCCTAAAACTATCTACTCGTTGAAAAAGGAAATAAATTTCACTAATATGCTAAAACATTATTGTGTGTGTCCTGCTTGTGGTTCACTCTATGAAGAAGACAAATGCATAATTACTGGGTTTCAAAATTCTAAGAAAAGCCTAAAGTGCAACTTCATTGAATTTCCATCTCACCCTCAAAAATCACGCCGTAAAGAATGTGGAATGGATATAATGAAAACTGTAAAGATAGGAACAACTTACAAACTTGTTCCAAAAAAGCTTTACTTGTACAACAGCATTAAAGCTTCCATAGAACAACTTGCATCTCGTACAGGATTTTTTCAGAGTTGTGAGTCTTGGTGTGAGTTGAGCAGTGGTGATTTGAATTTCATGACAGATGTTTATGAGTGTATATGAGTGGGTGTGTATGATTGTGTGCTTGTGTACTTGAGCTATAGCAGAAGGAAGGGTGTGTATGGTCAGTGAAACTACA
>WLWD01003529.1_pt1 | contig 52095 bp, 26 predicted proteins | sample 6712731 | NCBI WGS metagenome assembly WLWD01 (sample SAMN12718690, study PRJNA576275) | sponge metagenome | isolation source: marine sponge | host: Mycale hentscheli | place: New Zealand: South Island, Marlborough, Capsize Point | collected 2014-11-01
TATATTGCCCGATATAATGTGGAAAAGACACAAGAGTTGGGGTCAAAATACTTTAGAAGTATTTAATTGCAATTGCAAATACAGATACTTCATAGTAAGTTATACTTGTACAACTGAAGAAGACACTATGTATGTACGTGTAGTATGAAATCAAGTTAACACAATGATAGAAGAGACTATTAGTTCATCCCAGGTGAGACTTGTAAATTATATTACCTTACATGTAGCTTGTTAGAACTTGCACAGACATTGTCACTTCCAGGATGTCAAATACTGAGCTAGGATACATGGAGGCACACAGCAAGCCTTCTCTACTAGTTGCCATCACTGCTTTTTTCCCCAGAGGATACATCTGAAACATGGAAAAAAATTATGAAGGTGAATGCCAGCTAAAATGATGTTGGGCCAACCAGAGCTTATTATATGAATAGAGACTGTAGAAATTGTCAGGTTATCTAGACCATGGTTTAACCACTTTCAAAGCATGCAAACGTGGAAAAGATCATCAGCTGGTATAGTAATATGCCCACACTAAATCAACTCTATTGATTATTATTATTGAGCGGAGCGAGCAAAGCTGTATACTAATGAATTAGGATATATTATATGTTTATATATGTGACCCGCTACGGGAAACGGGCGCAACGCGGCAAGTACCGTTTTATGGTGTGCACAGTGCTAGCACTATGTGCGTGCACAGTGTTAGTACTATGTGCTTGCACAGTAATAGTCCTACGTGCATGCACAGTGTTAGTACTATGTATGTGCAGTGTTAGTACTATGTGTGTGCACAGTGCTAGAACTATGTGTGTGCACAGTGTTAGTACTATGTGCGTGCACAGTGCTAGCACTATGTGTGTGCACAGTGTTAGTACTATGTGCGTGCACAGTGCTAGCACTATGTGTGTGCATAGTGTTAGTACTATGTGTGTGCATAGTATTACATGCGTGCACAGTGTTAGCACTATGTGCATGCACAGTAATAGTACTACGTGCATGCACAGTGCTAGCACTATGTGTGTGCACAGTGTTAGTACTATGTGCGTGCATAGTATTACGTGCGTGCACAGTGTTAGCACTTCGTGTGCAGTACTACTTCGTGAATGCAGTGTTAGTATTAGTATGTATATGTACAATGATAACAGTAGTGCATGCCTAGAGACTTACCATTATTCTCTTCTTCAATCAAGAACACCAGAACCTCAGTACAGATAGCAGCAGCCCAAGCACCATGAAATCTAGGAAATGGAAAGAAAAAAAAGGTTATGGCAATATTAATTCTAATGGAAAAGAAAATTAGTTATCAAGCCAAGCAAATGAAGCACCAATGGTGTGAACCCTCAGCGCTACTATACACTAGCTAGCTATAACAAAATCATTTCTTAGACCGAAAAAATAATATATTTGGCTATTCCTAATCAGGTATCAATACAGCTCAAGCAATGAAAATATAGATGTAGCTAATTGCTGTCTAAAGAAGTAGCTAAACATGCAGGGACTCTCACCGGTATATAGTTTCAACGTAAAACACCTGAATTCCAGCTCTCATTAACTTTTCAGTATGAAGCAAAAACTAACGTGGGAAGAAAAGAAATTATTTTCCCATATGATTGCGACATGATGATAGGGGACATTACCTACAAAAATTTGAACCTACACGGAGCAGACAGCTTGTGAAATCATCATCCTGAGCAAGATCATACTTCAATCGACAGTTAATTGTCAGTAATCTCCAAAATCAGCTGACAGACAGACAAACAGATGGGACGACTACTATAACCCACTTGCGTATGCGTGCTGAGGGCTAATAATAACAATCTGGCCAATGGCACCAATATCATTGCATACTACAGAACCACTAGCCTAAGCAACTATGATACTTGATACTTTACAAATATATATCTCTGTTCTATAAGCAACAGCACAGACCAACCAACACTTTCACACTTGTTTCAACTCTAGTGTTATTAGGGCCCAAAGAGTGGGAGCTGGAGGACAACTTGAGGATGCTGGGAAGATCTAGTACAAAAGAATAGCCAAGTGAAGGGTGCATGGTAAGGTCATAAGGTAAGGGATAGCATCAGCAGATGAGCAGTGCAATGAGACTGTCACTAATAAAGCATGTATAGACTTGCCAGCAAAGTGTGAGCATCAACCAAGAATGGGTCAAAGCCATAGTCTAAAGAGACAGCCAAAGCAGCCAGGGAATGCACAACTACAAGTTTACCCTAATTATGCCCACCCTGTAACAAGTAATAGGAGAATATCCGTAACTCTTCAACTTTTTGGTTGGACATAAATCCAGTGTGGTAGACTCAATACAGGTGAACCTAAGTCGTGCCCCAAAACAAACAAACAAACAAACAAACAAACAAAAAACCCTGGAAAGATTAGTACCTAGGCAATAAAAGAGGCAGGGCCACCAACATTATCACTATTAGGGATGAGGCCTGGTTATGCTCACACCAGTTATCAACTTACTTCATGACACTTGCTTCGCCAACATCTTGTATTGACTAGCCTGTTGCTACCTGCAAAATAAGCCAATGGGAAATGCCATCACTACTGGACAAGATAATACAGTTGTGGTCCTGCTGTATAAAAATTACATGGATATAATAGCTATATGATTCCATTCAATTTTTATAGTTGTGCCGCCATTCCATTTAGCAACTCTAGTCTAGCTATTAGGTGAGCGAATTTTTAAATTCACTGATATTATTAAGAGTAAGTGACAAGTAGTACCCTTTAGACACTTGCTAACTAATGATAGGATTAGATGGAGGGACAAACATACAAGCCTAATGCAGCTGTCTTGTGAAACCACTGAAGATGACTCTAAGATATATCTATGTCAAGTTTACATAGCAAATAACCAGTTTCCATTTTTTATCAGACTTACATACTAGCAAACTCAAACAGACACCTTGTACACACTATTTGTCTCAAACTACTTAACTAATGTACAGAATTATTAGACAGTCCTCCTCTCCCACAACACTAGAGTATTACTAGATTGGCATTACTTTTTTTAAGGGGTGCAAAGCTTTTAACTTACTCTTGAAAGCTGAGTGAGATACTTTCATTTAACCGAACCGCCATAATGAAAAGTTAGTCTCATGTACCAAATCGCTTTACCAACCGCTAATCGAGTGTAGAGGTTCTAGGTTGGTAAAGGGTCTCGCCCTCCCTCGCTTTATTATGTAGCTTTTTGGCGTTGAGCCACGGGGCGGTTACGGGGCTACTAGCTAGATTACTGAACTCAGCTTGGTAGCAACACCGTGACAGAACAGTGAGTAAAGCCTACACAAACCAAAAGCGGTTGATTTAAATTCTAAGCTTACACAGCTTCTTACCCAATGCACGGATGATCCTTGTGTCTTACAACTAATATATAGTTTGTTTCGAGTTCATATTATTCAAGGGTTTTTGTACGCACCTGTGCTAATCAATTAATTGGGTAAAGGGGTTTACAACTACTTCATTTTAAACGGCTTCTCAAAGTGGTTCGGTAAAGCGTCACCTTTTTAATTACTATGGTAAGTTGATTTGTGCAAAGACAAATGCTGTTTTTACTTTCTTGAGTTGCGTTGACACTTTTACCATATTAAGAAGTAAGCTGCAATCTCAGGTTTTATTTAGTTGTCTCCTATTTTTTTTAAAGCCAAGACTATCCCTGGCAGATGAAACCAATGAGACTCATTACTTAAAGGTTAATGTTAATGTCATAATATAATATTAATAATTATTAGAAATAACCACATATACATATTTAGCTGTCTTGTTCTCAAACTTAGCTACCAAGCATGCCTTGAAATTCTTCATTAGAACTTTAAGCTCTTCAGCTTCCTCATTGTTAGTGCCGTGAATAAAAACATTATAATTTAGTAAAGCTAGCCACTATGAATATAGCTTGCACAATGACGCATAAAGTGTGCTTTATAGAATCTTGCCCACTAAATTGTGAACAACATAAGACCAGCATAATGATATGCACGTTAATTGTAAACATTCAATAATTATTTTCATTAACACACTGGCCAAAGTTTGTAGTCAGCCCACTAGCTAGTTCCTACCACTGTGTTAGTAGTTGAACACCTCGTAAAGTAGCAAGTCTGCATGGGCGTACTGATACACTCCACAGAAGTGTAGTAAATTCACTATAGCTTATAAGGGTGTCATGCTACACTCAACAGTGTTACCAAACACTTCAGAGTGTAGCACAACACCCCACAATACAGAAGTGTTCCACTACACCCCATTAAAGGTGTAGTGGAACACCCCATTTTTTTACAGCGTAGGGCTACTCACTTCCCTAGACAATAGCTACAGTAGCTAATATTAGAGCTAGGTAGATAACTAGAAGATTTATTTTTTTCACTGATGCAAGAAACTAGTGTGTTAAAATTAAACGTTAAGATATAATACCGGTTATCATACAATAATTAGGAAATAGGGAAATACAAAGAAAAAAAGCACATAACTATGTGCATGCTAACAGTCAACAGGTCTAACACTTGCATACAACTAATTTGTAATGTAGTTGTGTGGTTATTTTAGGCTCATGGACAATTGAAATATTAAAAAAATAATAATAATGGCTCAAATCCGCACAGATAATTGATAAATTTCTTGAGAACAGTCCATATATATCATTTTGAAAGTGATACTTTCTCTTTACTGCTGAATCAGTTTACTCTCTGGCTAGTTGCAATTGACACCTACATTTTAAATATGGAAATACATGGCAGCAATGCTTAGTGTGTTATTGAAGGATTATTGTGTGCAGATGTGTGTGTGTGTGTTTGATATCCATAAAATTTCAATGACAGTACGTAATACTAGAACTTTTATATAGCAGAGACATGAAATAAGATTTGATATACCCTCACACTTTTTGCTTTGTCCAAAAGGTGGTACACACTTTGAAAATTTTGTTTTTTCTCTCTTCATTTTCATTCGTAAAGCTCTCAATTCCATCGTATGTAACCACTACATTGTTTTATCTATCAATTTCTATCATGTTATTTCAGTTATTGTCGACCATTTACCAATTTGACAATCATCCTGTCTTGTGTTGATTCCTAATAGTAGTACGCATGCAGGCCCCCATCTTCCCTAATCAAAAAGACACAACAATCTGCATTCTAATTCAACAATAATGCTTAAAACAAAAGTTTTTCAGTTCTGGAGTACATTACTTTAGAATTATACTTGGAAACAACAATAGTAATACAATCCTCAACACATATTCATATGTGTATGTATGTGTGTTTCAAGCACACACACACATGTACACACACACAAACACAGAATCAGACTTACCATTTGGATCAATATAATCAGTAAAATTTTCCCATCTCTCTGAAGTACTTCCTGGGTTGTATCTGTTGACCTCATCACCTTGGCGATAAGTCACCATATAATTTTTGCCACGCCTATCTTCTGTACCACATCCGTAATCTACAATGTTTAAGTCATAGCCTTGATCTGGCATAAATTTTTTGTCCGAGTTCAAATTCAGTAAAGGCTTATCCTCTATTTCAATTCCTATATCTGAATGTGAAGACTCCTTTTCGCCTATGTAATCTTCTGGACCAGTAGTAACCACATGGTGAGGTATTTTAAATTCAGTACCTGGTAGATTTGGTTTGTCATAATATAATATATCACTATGCGAAGTCATTACTTCTCCAATATTTTCAGGGTTCATAATGTCTGCAGGATCCTGCAAAATATCTTGTGATTCGTCTATTCTTCGTTCCTTTAAGATAAGTTTTTTAAATAACTATTACGTATTTCGACTTCTGGCATTGCTGTCTACAAAAAAAGTGCATCATATCATAACAGCTACAGGTTAAACCATAATGACTTACCTATTTCTTTTTCTTCTTCTTTTTTCTGTATTAAAATGAAGTAAATTATGAGAATTTTAATACTATAATATCAACTCACTTTATTGTTTAAAACTTTTTTTTATTTGCTGAGCCACTGGCTCAGTCTTTTCTTCATTCTGTCTTCCATTCTAACACAATATATCACAACTGATACAATTCTTCTCCTAAATAAATGTTCTGCCATTAGTTCCGGTTCCATGATTAAAACAATACTGATAGCAGGTGACAAATCTAACCGCTAAGTAGCTAAAGCAGGTGGTAGTCGCGCGGAGAACATTTCTCCCGCCTTTTACTCTTGCAGGTACTGCGCAGCGATCGATTTTTTTGAATTGTATAAAAACCAGGTAAACTGAGCACCCACGTAATTGCTACCTGGATACTAGATTCCTAAAGCAATTGCGGTGTGGATTAGGCGAACTAAGGCTAAGTTCTAACACAGTAACAATACTTCGTTTTATGTTACCTAACTACAGGCTCGCTCGCCATTTGTGCTCAAGCACACCACTAGTCATGCCTTTTCTTGTTAATAAATCCTTCCGTAGCCGACACTTATGCCTAGCGGCGAGGGTACGCAAAGTTGAAGGAGGATGGTTTGCCGCGGTTTACCGCTAACGGAGGCTCAGCGTCGAGAAGAGCGAGGGAGAAGGACGTTCACTAAAACGCCAGAGAGCAAGGTAGCTAAGCCTTTTTGCACACGGGAAGATTATCTTTGCACACGGGAAAGCTTTGCACACGGGAAAGCTTTGCACAATGGAAAGCTTTGCACACGAGAAAGACATCCTTGCACACGGGAAGCTAGTCTTTGCACGCGAGAAAATGTTGTGCACACGGTTTTGCACACGGTTTTGCACTCGTCTCCATGTATAATCATTATGTGAATAGACTTTTAGCACCAACTTTGCACACGACTACCTTCAAACATGTCCACACGGTGTCCTTGCACACGAATCTAGATCGTTCGTGTGAGAACTGCCCCAAAATTGTATCCTATAAACAGTTCGGTTGGCCAGTGAATTGCATCTCACTCGCTGCGGGAAGACTTGAACATACGGAAGCCCTCTTCGTAATCGAATCTTGGAGTCGAGTACAGTAATGGCGGATTGTGCTGGTAAGTTCAGCGCTGCAGTGTGTAGCATACTCGTTGATATTTATGCTTGAATATAGTACCCAACTGTTCCTGTGGACCCAACTGCAAATGCACTAACTGCAACGGACAATGCTGTCCTTGTCTCTGTCAAAAATGCCCTGGTGATACCTGCACTTGCGGACCAGAAAAATGTCGCTGCGCTGTTGGGACCTGTCCTTGTGCTCCCAAAAGTTCCTGTGGGTCATGCTCCTGTGGATCTTCGTGCCAGTGTAGCAAGCCTCGTGGATGCAAAAGAGCTGACTGCCCATGTGGAGAGAGATGCAAATGCGTACTTGTCCCTGTGGAGCATCTTGCCCTTGCTGTCAACCAGAAGGATGTAAAGGAGCAGACTGTTGCTGTGGATCCAACTGCAAATGCAAAGCTGGTGGTACTTGTCCTTGCTGTGCTTCTTGTCCATGTCTCGAAAGTGGTGGATGTAAGGGAGGTGACTGCAAGTGTGGCTCTCACTTGTACTGCTAAAACCTGCCCATGCTCCAAGTGATCACTGATCCAAGTGATCACTGAACATTGGAACCGTTTTATTTCTCATTCTTTCATTTCAACTTCTTGATTTGGTAATTTTAGTATGATAGAATTGATTATTATCCTGATGTTATGTAACTTTTTAAGGGGTAGCTTTTTGAAATTTGGACTGGGGAAGGGGAAATTGGTACATGCATAAGATACGTGTAGAATCTGTTTATTGTTGTGATATGAGGCAGTAACTTGGAAGTTTCTCCTGTACACCACATGATTGGATATGAAAAAGAGATGCCAATGGCTGATCCAGAAAACATTACAGGTGTGGGTCTGGCCTCCGAGAAGAAAGTGGAGAAGTGGAGAAGGAATTGAAGAAGGAGGAAAGAGTGTTGGAACTGAATTGAGAACATAGTTGACTGTCATTGTTTGTTGTTGTGCATACATGCCCTTATGTGTATAATTTTTGTCACGTTTCTGATGTGGATGATTTTGTGTGTCCTTTTGTGTTGGCGCACGTGCGTGGCCTTGAATAATAAATAGACGAGCCACGCACGCGCCAAGTCAGTCCAGTTTGATTTTCAAGAAAATAGAATTAAGACTCTGTCCTCTTGGATCAGCGATTGCGTACACGAGCTCCGGTGACCCTAGCGCCATAAAGGGACCGGATAACTTGAGGCGCAAGAGCAGCCATCTGGATTCTGTTGGCAGCGTACCTACGGGATCTGGCTGACGACCGAGGAAGCTTAACCGCCACCTCAGCCGACGACCTATTCCCCCACAACAGGGTGTGATCATTGATTTTTTGCGTGCCACATAAAAAAATACCCAATTCATCTCGAATAGCTTGGGTAAAATTTTCTGGTTGTTGGTGCCTGGTGCATAAGTCTTGACTGGGTGAAAATATGAAAGTGTTTCCTACTGACTTGTATTAGAGTGCTTACGATTTATTTTCTTGCATGCCCAAAGAAAGAAAGTTTTCATTTCAATAACATTGGGGGCGGGTGTGACCTAATTTCCGTAAGTGCCTCCTAATGTGGTAATGGGTTTCAACTTTTTAGAATCGAGAGAATCTCTGTACTTCCCCCCCCCCCCCCTGTAACATGGACACTAACACAACAAATAATACGTACAGTTTAGTTGGTCACTAATCTAACCTTAAGTTAGCCCTATTGAACTATTCAGTGTAAGTTTACGTTTAGTGGTCACTGATCCAGTCTTAACAGTTAGCCCTATTGAACTATTCAGAGAGTAAGTTTACGTTTAGTGGTCACTAATCTTTAGCCTTGAACTATCAGTTTAAGTTTACGTTTAGTGGTCACTAATCCAATCTTAACAGTCAGCCCTATTGAACTGCCAAGGAAATCTGAAGAGGTCTCCGGTTGCAACTTCTTCCAGTTTCAATCTAAGTTCCCCACACTTTCTATTGTCTGCAACTGAAGCTAGTATGCAAGCAATTCAAAAAATAAAAAATATTGGTTCATGTTCACATGGACTGAAAATAAGACAAATTTTGATATGAAAACACAAATACAAAAACGAAGAAATTTCTGAGAAACATAAATATTAAGTGATCGTTCAATTTGCACACACTTTTAAAAAGTAACCTTGTGAAACTTATGAAATGACAGTTGAAGTCTATACTTGTTGAAGATCGAAGGAATCTGATTTGTTCACTAATCATGGCTATTGTATGAGGACACAAGACTCCGCCTCCTCCACTCTTCCATGCCACACCCAGTTTCTCCACATCAGCCCATCCCCCTCTGCAGGGGCACCCCAACCTAGTTGACTGCTGATACTTGGCCACACACTTCCGGTGCTTTGACATCTTCTGGTCTAGTGGATGTGGGATCTATCTCCTCATCCAGGGACGACAAAGCACTGAGTCTGTAAGAATAAAGAGGGATAGAGGGAGGGAGGGAGGGAAAGATAGAGGGAGAGAGAGGAAATGAGAGAGGGAGAGGGAGGGAGGGAAAGAGAGAGAAAGAGAGAGAAAGAAAGAGGGGGGTAGACAGGATAGATAGGAAATAAAGAAAGGGAGGAAAAGAGAGGGAAGAAGAGAGAGAGAGGGGGAGAGAGAGAAGGAGAAAGAGAGAAGTGGTTTATTAGAGATAGTCACACACACACACACACACACAAACACAATGATGTAATCAGATAACAAAGCTCTGAGTTGTGTGTGTATATTGAGGTGGTGGTTTGGGGAACTTCCTGCAATTGAATGGACATCTGATACCACCAATACCTGACATGACAATGTATTCATGTTTCATGTTCTTGGAAGTCTCTACTCAAGTTCCACTGGGTCAAAATTAAGCTGTCCTGAACCAGTAACATGTACTTTACCTTACGTAAGCCAACACTAGGTTATAGTTGGTTGTTTGTACGCCAAACTGCCTTTGCTTAGCTAGGTTGCTTCACTGTGCTTTATATTTTCAATGTCCATGTATACAAGTACATGTACCAATACCTATCAATGTCCATGTATACAGGTACATGTACCAATACCTATCAATGTCCATGTATACAGGTACATGTACCAATACCTATCAATGTCATTGTTAATATAAGTTTCTAGCATGCACACACTCAACAGACTGAGGAGTAAATTATTTCATTGAAGCTAATTGGGACATTAGCTCTTTCACAGATAGATATTTCACAACTAATGTGATAAAATGAAGAAAAATATACTTATATTTCCATTTCTTGGTAATGAGTAAGACATTTAATGATCTAATTACACTCATCAATGCTACCTCAAGCATACAGGGAATGGTTGAAAATTTTGACTGCCAACATTGATACTAAACAGCATGCTGCTTGGCTCAAGCTGAATATATAGAGTAGATCCTCACTTATCCGAACCCCTTTTATCCGAATTTCTGTTAATCTGAACACCAGTTGTGAACTATAATTATATTCATTGGAATTTTGCTGTACATTAAATAGAGAATAGATTGGTTTCCTATTCAAAATGACTCATTTTTCGTATCCGAACATTTTGCATATCCCAACATTTAGCTTATCTGAACAACCTTCAGTCCAAGGTGTTCGGAAAAGTGAGGGTCTACAGTACATATATTCTGTTCTACAAAAAGAATTTCAGTGCTTTATACATAGCAGTAGGTTGTTGATTTAATTTGGAGAGTCACAAAATAATAACGGTGGTGAAAGAATAATTGTTTAAATTATTGTTTTTATGCCAGGTTACAAACTGTGACACCTGTTATTTTATGAAACTTTTCAGAGAATTGTTTTAGTCTTTACCAAAGCCTGTACCTATATTCACAGGAAGTGAGGCAATATATCAATACACACATGCACATACACACACACACACATGGTGCACACACATACATTCATATACATACAATCGTACGCATACATGATGCACATACACACTCACACATGCACATGTGTACACACACATGTGCGCATGCACGCAGTATGCACATGCACACAGTCATGCTCAAAGATAATGCGCACACGTCTAAGCAGCATGCACATTATTCTTACACACACATGCCCACGTGTGTGCGCACACATACATACACACATTTGGCACATATGCACACATGCAGACACATACACGTGTAACCATATGTTAATGAGTAAGACCTGAGAGTAGCTTGCTTGTTGCATTTGCTGGCCAATGCTACTTATGGTGGTGGTGGGTGATGTGATTATGTAGTGGATGAGCCTTCACTAGGAACATTGCAATATGTTTTACTAAAAGGTTGTGGGAATGGTTACTCTGAAGTTCATACTACAAAACAAGGATAGTTCACTTGTGCAAAATTAGTCAGGCACAGATGAAAGGCCTTCAGGACCCTAAAGTATAGTATGAGTCATGTTTTTAATGCATGCTCAGAGCATTCATATAGAAATGTTCAATACCCTGAACACTCAATGATGTGGAATTTGTTAGTGTACACACATACATATATACATACATACATTTGTGTTACATCATTCGTAATTGACATAATTGGTAAAAAATAATATGGATTAGATTGTGGCACAGCCCACCCTTTTTGAACCTCTGGGTGAAAGTAATGTTTCTGAGAACAACACATGCGTGGTATAAATTGATTACATAATAGAAAAGTCTGGCTCTGTAAACTCACTCATTTCCCATTATCTCTCAGATTTACCTCAGGAATAATCTAAACACGACTTTTCCCCAAAACCCACACTTAGCTTTGATCTTATACACACTAACAAACAATCAAATATATATACATTTATATATATAATAATATACACACACACTTGTATTATAGTTCGTTCAAACTGGCCAATCAGATTTATCAGTTGGATGTGGTTGTTTTTGCTGGAGTCTCCCTGTACCCACTCCTGTAGTCTCCCTGTACCCACTCCTGTAGTCTCCCTGTACCCACTCCTATAGTTTCCCTGTACCCACTCCTATAGTCTCCCTGTACCCACTCCTGTGGTCTCCCTGTACCCACCCCTGTAGTCTCCCTGTACCCACTCCTATAGTCTCCCTGTACCCACTCCTATAGTCTCCCTGTAGGTATGCCATCTAATGCATAATAGCAAACTTTCAAAATTACCTACCAAACCCCTTAGTTCAGTGCAACTATATCGACACTGTACTCCCGCATTGCATGGACATATTTATTCCTAATGAAACCATCTACAAGCAGACGTTTTGATTGATGTCATCGACTTTATGAGTGTCAGTATGGTCAAGTTATTATTTTTTTTGTCAGTTTGGTTGAACTTGCACTTTGAACTTACAATTGAGAACTGGGCGAGGAATGGCTATTGATATTTGAAAGCTATCACCTACTTTGTGAACTGGAAGAGTGCCACAAGATTATTTCAATTGGCCAGAACAGTCGCAGTCCAATACAGAGAATAAGGGTCTACTCGTCTTGCACCACTTGGTTCGGTCTGTACAAGATTTGTATTACCCTTGGGCCTTTGGCCCCCTCAGTAGTGTAAATCCCTTATAACATGTCCTAAATGCTTGTATCCTATTTCTACAGGTCAGCAGGATGTGACTAGTAGTGATACTTTGCTTACACTAAACACTATCTCAATCACACATTTTGTTGTTGTCCATTGATCCATGGTCAATGTGCCAGCTGTACATGTTTTATTCAAAATTCTATGTCGAAATATTTTTGAGAAGAAAGTTGCGATTTTTTTCTATATTTGTGTGTGGGTGGAGGGGATGGGGTGTGTGTTTGTTGGGGGGGGGGGAATAAGTTGGGTGGTTTAAGGGGTGGGGCTCTCCCCTTCCTCCTAGACGAAGCCTTGAAGTGTGGGTGTGTATGTGATCCTAGAAATGAAAAGATCTCCATTGAAACAACAATAATATTGTGTTTGTGTGTGTGTGTGCTTAGTTTGTCTTAGAAGATGTCCATGGATGGCTGAGTGAATATTATGACTTGAGAGTGGGTGTCTAATGTGGCAACTATGTGGCAAGTGAGGAAAGGAACCTACGTATATTGGATGACGAAGAAAAAAAACTAATTCTTGGAGAAAGATAACATTATCAAGAAAACGGTACAACAAACGAGTCCAATGAAGCTAGTCTAGATATTCCCACTGGAATATTAGCTAGCTAACTGTTCATCATGCAGAAGAGCCACTTCACTAATGAAGCTAGTCTAGATATTCCCAATGGAATATTAGCTAGCTAACTGTTCATCATGCAGCAGAGCCAGTTCACAAATATATTTGAATATTACACTAATATTTTTGATTATTATTATTATTTAGTACTAATTCTCATATGATACGACTCTGAAATTGATGATCAAGGATTGTTTTTGTTTCATACCAAAATGACCCTTCGAGGTTATTTGTTGTTGTTGTTGTTGTTTTTTGTTGTTGTTTTTGTTGTTGTTTGTTGTTGTTTTTGGGTTGTTTTTTTTCCTGTACTGCTGCACAGTTCCTGGATCAAATACTCTGTCGATCTTGGTTTTATAATTTCTCCTCTAATCCTGCATCCCTACTCCTGGGTGACTACTGACCTTGGATCAAAGACTCGATGGCTACTGGTACGAAGATATGACCAGGAGGAAGGCCCCAATATTTTTTAATATTCCTCTCCTCTGCAGCTTCTGCAAGCTTCCTCAACATGCTAGTGGCATGTGTTCTGGAAATGTTTTAAGGAGTTGGGCAGGAGAGAGACCGGGGAGGAGAAGACATCTTCCTTCCTCTACCAAAAAATTTCTGTGGCCGTTCAACATAGGAATTCCATTTCTATTTTATATGGGCACCCAATGAACTAGAATTAGATTATTATTATTATTTATTCTTTTTATTTTATTATCATTTTGTAATTGTATGATCTTTTGCTTCGTTTTTATTGCATTGTTTAGTTTTTACAATTTTTCTTGTTCATCTAACAATTAAAGTTATTGTTTTTTAATAATAAATTTAAAAAAGTAAAATACAAATAAAATAGATGCTTATTACAATGGCCAGTATCAACAACACAAGTCAGTTTGTGTACACAGCTGTCATTATGGCAAATCAGTTTTGTTTGTTTCATTTATATATTTATTTATTTATTGCTTCTTGAGTGAAGAAGAGAAGAATTGATGACCTGGATGGAAGTTATGCTATTTTTATGATGTCATTATAGCTATACACTGTAAAATTATAGCGTGAAAACCCACCAAATTCACACCAAACTGGTGGTGTGATTGCCCACCACCTATGCATAGTGTGTCCTTCACACTTTCTTTGTAGTGTGAATGCACACTTAGTGTGAAATTCACACTCAATGGAATAGCATGGACCCTTTACCGAACATTAATTATATTCATATGCAGGCAAAAACCAATGCTATTATCATTGTAATCTACCTTATAAATGTTTTGTACACTTGTGTGCTAGATAAGAGTGTTGAGTAAGATTTTAGTCATCTGATTAATGAGATCAGGGATTACACCAATCTCTTTTTGGAAAAAAAATGTTGATATGTATTACTAGAATCAATGTAACTTAAAATAATTCAGCATTAATGTAAGTATGAGTTCATAGTGATTGTCGTGAGAATTCACGCTAAATTTGGTGTGTACTACCCAAACGATGAGGTGTGTGCATCACACCATATTTTGGTGTGACTTGTTACAAGTGATTCACGCTTAATTTGGTGTGAACTGCACGCCTTTTGGTTTACAGTGTATGCATGCATATTCACAAAAACAAAGCAACAACATAGAACACCTGATAGACATATTGAACAACTCAGATGGACATTGCATAATCTGATTTTTCCATCCAATTTTCACTGTGACCTTAAATTAATTTGCATAATGCCCCCACTCTCAACCACTTTGCATCACTCCTGTGGTACACTACTGGATGCCTTGAGTTGTAGCAAAGAACGTCCCTCAAAAACATAACTATTATACAAATTATATTAGATGTATTCTCTCTCTTTCACAGGCTTTTTTTTTTTTTAACAATTCAGAATTAAAAAATATTTGGTTGCCACTGGGAATCGAACCCAGGACCGCTTATGAATTGATAAATAAACATACATAGAAAGGACTACAATTATTTTTCTGTTCTACACGTTTTATATGATAGCTTTATTGAACATGGAATAATAGCCTTCAACATAGAATAGGTACACTGTCATCATATCCCCAATCTTGGTGTTTGGTAAGGTGATATTGGCCAAGCCCTTTATCTGTACAACATGCTTACTAACTGATTGCCTAATATCAGTCGGTATTATTAACAGGGAATGCCTACTAGGGTAGCTAGCTAATAGAGGCTAAACTTAACTTACTAGCTTTTATTTTCAGTATTTATAAGCTTCCATGTTTCAGAGGCTACTACCTGGAGCTCCACAGTAGGGCCTATCCTTCTGATTATGATGGTGAAAGTTAAATGTATCTTCATACCATTTTTTTTTTCACTATATGTACCAGTAATCTTGCTGACTTCAATGAGATTAGGGAAAATTTTGCATTGGATGCATATATTCTTATAATCATTATGCCTTTTCTTGTTAATAAATCCTTCCGGTAGCCGACACTTATGCCTAGCGGCGAGGATATGTCAAAGTTGAACGATGGTTTGCCCCGGTTTTACCGCTAGCGGAGGCTTCGCGTCGAGAAGAGCGAGGGAGAAGGACTTTCACTATAACGCCAGAGAGCAAGATAGCTACGCCTTTTTGCACACGGGAAGCTAGTCTTTGCACACGAGAAAAATGTTGTGCACACGGTTTTGCACACAGTTTTGCACTCGTCTCCACGTATAATCATTACTTTTAGCACCAACTTTGCACACGACTACCTTCAAACATGTCCACACGGTGTCCTTGCACACGAATCTAGATCGTTCGTGTGAGAACTGCGCCAAAATCGTAGCCTACATAAACAGTTCGGTTGGCCGGTGAATTGCATCTCACTCACTGCCAGAAGACTTGCACATTCGGAAGCCCTCTTCATAATCGAATCTTGGAATCGAGTACTTGATTCCAAGATTCGATTATGAAGAGGGCTTCCGAATGTGCAAGTCTTCTGGCAGCGAGTGAGATGCAATTCACCGGCCAACGAACTGTTTATGTAGGCTACGATTTTGGCGCAGTTCTCACACGAACGATCTAGATTCGTGTGCAAGGACACCGTGTGGACATGTTTGAAGGTAGTCGTGTGCAAAGTTGGTGAGTCTATTCACATAATGATTATACATGGAGACGAGTGCAAAACCGTGTGCAAAATCGTGTGCAAAATAGTGTGCACAGCATTTTCTCGTGTGCAAAGACTAGCTTCCCGTGTGCAAGGATGCCTTTCTCGTGTGCAAAGCTTTCCCCATGGCTGTTTCACGTAAATGACTCCTTGGAAACTTAATCACACCCCCAGAAATTTTATCCTGGATCAAATTTCCCTGGCAACCACAGTAGCAACATGAACCAGGAATGCTATCCCATTTTTAACAGGTTACGTAAGGCAGGAAGCGGTGGGCAATAGGCTATTCTATCAGCCCCAAATTTTCTGAGCCTTTCCAATTAAAGAGCAAAAAAATCTGACCAGCGTTGACGCCAATACTTAGTTCTCTTCCAGATAGGTTATTTGCTTTAGCACTAGAACTTTGGAAGCGCTTCAGGAGAGATGATTTAGATGAGTGAAAAAGGTAAGTATTTCCAATATTTGTGACTAAATCCCTAGGTGCAACTCTTTTTTTTAACAGAACTACAAGGGATGAAAAAGAGTATGGTTAATCTGGTTCCCCCTTAAAAAAAATAAAGAAATCAACTCAAGCATCAAGCATCACTGTCACTATCACTGCTACTGCTGGTGTTCTCTCCAGATTTAGACTTTTTCTTCCTCTTCTGTGGAGGTGGTCTGAGGCAGGTGAGGGAAGGATCAGATTCAAGAATATGTTCTTTAACTATATATTTCATTCTCTCCACCTCATCAGGAATACTCTGGTACACTCTGTCTAGCTTCATCATGTGGGCATGGATTGCTTCTGCCCCTTGCTCCCCCATCAACCCAAAGCCAAGCCTCCATCTTCTGAACCATGGAAGGACATGATCCTCAAGAATGTGCATCTTGGGGATCACTGTAGCAAGAGGGAAACTTTTCCGGTAGAACTTCAAAAAATTGACGATGTTGGTTTCTAAGAATAAATAAAGAGGTGCAGGCTGAAAAAATAATATGTTTAGGTATGTGTTAAACTTTCAACAGGTCTACCTTGAGCAACTTATGGACGTGGTTGCCAATAAAGGTCCCTCCATGGTATGCTTGTCGCTGTACCCTGAGTTTCTGGAGACACTTGTCCAAGGAGCTATAAAATATGCCTTAGGAAATGTCTAACTTAGACTTCATGGTACGTTCACAGTCAGATATTTCTGTGGTCTGTTTTTTTATAATTAATGACATGCATTACAATACGTTTACATGTATACAGTGTTAGGTACCTTGTCGCTGATACACTGCTGTGCTATAGCCAAATCCTCCCTCAAACTCTCACACATGTCACAGCATCATCTGCAGTGAGAGTGTAGAAGGTAATCATTTCAGTGACCACCTTGGCATAATTACGTTGAGTGTCCAACTCTATTCTCATTAAAGACAACTTCTTGAGGGTAGCTATATCAAATGGAGAGTTGGAGGCAGAGTCTACATAAGCCATGGCCAGTTTAAAGTCGAGTTCACCGCAGGCATCTTCCAACAGGTTCCACAGACTATTGAAGATTCCCAAAGACAAGTGAAGACCAGGTATGCGGACCTGTTAGTCAAATCGAAAATAAGTCAGTTGCTTTTAAAAAGGTTTTCTTACATTGTCTAAAGGAATGTCAAGGATAATCTCCCCAATGACGTTGTTATATTCCTTGGCCAGGCTCCGATTCCCATGGCCTTGAGAAGTGAATCTGGCATAGTCAGCCTTGAGGGAGTCCAAAGATCTAGCTGCATAAGATCCCCGTTTATCTTTCGGTTCAGCTAATTTCGACCTTGTAATGAGACACCATAAACAATTGTGTCGACCTTTAGGTGAGTTGTGTAAAATGTGTTACAAAAATAATATGATGCTGATTGAGCTTTATTATTGTTTCATAGCACGTACCACTGGCACCACTAAGACCATACATACGGCAAAGGTACTCGTAGTCGCCAGACAAGAAGAGTCTGACAGTACGATGTCTAGAACAAGTGAGACGTTTTTCTGTAATATTAAGACGTGACAATTTTAATTTTTTTACTTGATGTTCATCCCCTGTGCTTCTATGACATGTTCCTTGAACATGTTCAGGGCTGTATGCAGGTTGGTGGTAGTGTCTCCTGCCTTGAACACTGACAGCAAGTCAGTACCCTTCATTGAGTTGGGGTGTTTGGTATTCACCAACTGAAGGTTCATCTTGAAGCTGCCATGCCCCTTGTCGCCTCCAAGCTTGACCCAAAGCTCATCTGAAGGTATTGCACCCTTGTGCCAGGTCAATCCAGCAGTTGATCTGGATAGTAACAATTAGTATGTGAAAGTTTTGCATTCTATTTTTCCGCAGACATTTAATCAATTAGTCAGGATGATAAAGGAATATGCATTATTAAGGAAATTAGTAAGTGGTACCTACAATGGATATTTTTAAATATACCTTTCATGTTTGTCTACTATATCTGCTATAGCAGCAATCAGGTTTGGTCGATAGACAAAGGGGACTTATCGCACCACTTCTTTTCCGTGCTCTTCGAAGCTAAATGCACCTCGCTCTGCCACCAGATTCTCTCCTATGAGGTACTTTGCTATCTTCCTCTGCTGTTGCTCACTGGCTATAGAGACGTTGAAAGCTTTGAACCATCTGTGAACACATATCTAGGGAATTAAGTAAGTAAGTGTATTTTCGCTTCTATTACCTTCTCAATACTCTCAACTTATTCCAGGGCAGAGCCAGATCGGCTTTCATGGCCAGTGCATCAGTAGCTGGAACTGAAATTGGAAGCTGGGCTTGATGAAGATGATTTTGTCTGTCACCCTTAGACATAGCCATCACCTCAGCACTTAGTTGTGAAGTACTGTCACCACAGCTTGCAATTTCCCTCACTGCACTCAGCGTTCTAGTCCGATTGATAACTGTCTTAGCACATGCCCCAGAAGTTTCAATTCTGCCAGCAGGGACTTGCACCAAGGTGATGGGCTTTTATATTTAAAAGTACAATAATTAAAAGCTACATATATATTACATGACAGCACACCTGGCCTTGGCTGCTACCAACTTTAAGTACAGGTGGAGATGACGAGCTACTTTCTCCTTGGTTCAAGAGACGCTTCACTAAGGAGTGTGCAGCCTTGACTTCTGCTGGAGTTGCAGGGGATGTTGAAGGTTTAGCCAACACGTCCTTCAAGGTAACCTTGGATGGAGATTCCAGATTATGGCGGAAACTGTTACATTTGCTGTCACAATGTTTCATGTAATCCTGTAGCCTTACTGCACCACCACACCCCTACGCACAATTCACTAAAAGATCATGGACCAAGGACATGAAGAGTGATGATGGGGGGCGAACTGTCTGACTATTGAGTGGATGATCACTACAGCAAGGGCGGTTGACAGAACTTGAGTCTTGGATTGCCTTGCAACAACATGCTGAACACACCATGCTGTTGCATGAAAGCTCGATTGGCTGAAATGCCACCTTCTGGCAAAGAGAACAGAGCAGCTTAGTTATATTAGGTGAGTGGAGGAACTGTGGGTCTTTATTGTCTGGTAAAGGACTCGGTGGGGCGACAGACTGAATGTGGTGCATAACTGCTTTAGGTGTCTCTCCTTCAGGTCTTCCTCTTCCTTTAGTCTTCTTCTTATTCTGTCCACCACCCTTTGACACTTGTTGAAAGTGTAAGCAGACCTGGTATTAATAAATTCAATTGAACACATCAAGGTTGAGTTATTTTCAGCAGGTCATGTTTTGTTTAATCTCCACTAATACAAGGGAATTTTATTAAACATAATACTCTTTTTTCCCTTCAATTTCATAATATGAGTGACAGAGAAGAGAGGGGAGAGGGTATCAATAATAATAATCAGTAGATAGTCTGTGCAAGAGAAGGGAAAGGCCAGTTTTTTTTTGTTTTTTTTTTGTTTTTTTTTTTTTAAATCTATTGTAATTGGGTAGATAGTCAGTCAGTTAGAGATGGGATGGCAATATATGTCAGTCAGAGAAGGGATGGCAATATATGTCAGCCAGAGATGGGATGGCAATATATCCCTATCACTCATTTCCTTCCATCCCATTCCCAAGGGAGAAAGAGAGGTTGAGGAGGCAATTTTTAAAAAATAATTTAAAAAGAGCCTCATATTTTAGTATTTTTTAATGTATTTTTTTTAAATTTATTAATTTTTTGTACCTTTGATCAACAAATAAACTGTGCCAGAGAGGGAATTTTTTTTATAATTCATTGTGAATGGATAGATAGTCAGAGAGAGATGGATTGGCAATATATTCCTGTCACTCATTTAATCCCATCTCAAGGGAGAAAGAAAATGATTGAAAATGAAGGGAAAGAGTGTCACGTATAATTTAATTTTTTACGTTGAATATAAATACAATCGTTGGAATGATTTTTTTTATATTTAACCTACTTTGCAGCCTTCCTGATGTGGTGACCATTCCTGTGCAATGATGGAATGGAAGGGTAGTCCCTCCTTCGCTGCAAGCTTAGCTCGATGGACAGGGAGTGGCACAGGTTACAGTACCACAGGGGAAACACGGCACAGTCTTCAGTAGAGACAATCATGACTCCAGCATAAGCTGCAATGTCATAAGCATGCTCTCTGCAAGAATAGACAGGTTGCTGTCACCCCTTAGCCTTGTTAAGTCTGTTTCCACAGATCCTGCAATGCTTTTGCAGCTGTTGTTGGTGGAATTCCATGGAACTTGCCAATTTTATTTTTTCATTTTTGTGAACACAAAAATAAGTTGCATTTCCTAATGTTATAAATGGTTTATTTTGATGCATACACTACTATCTTACCTTAGTCTCAATGTCTGAAGCGCTTCCTGACAGTGAGTAAACAACCCACAAGCAAGGCCTATCTAACCAGCTGAACTTCACGTGGTTGACCTATCTGGAAAAAGGTGAAGCGCACTGGCTTGTGGTACCAATCCCAGTTGCGTGGTAGAATTGGAATGAACCTTTAAGGTCATTACTAATGGTATCTATTGGCAGGAAGTATCTAACTTGGTTCCAGTATGAAATATGAAGCAAGGGAAACCAGGAATTTGTGCAACCAAATCCCAAGAGATCATGAATATATTAAAGAGCATACCGGAAACCGTTAAGGTAGGATCCCTATCAAAAAATCCCAAAAAATTCATTTTTCAGTGTTTTGACTCATTCATTTCTCTAGGGCATTAGGAGTCTAAACATCTATCGATTTTTTTAAACTTTAGTACCCTTATAAAGTTATGACCATTTTTTAATGAACACATTAGTGGTTAGTGGTAGCCACATAGCATAATTGACATACATAACATGAATATTAAGAAAAAAATGAATCAATCTAAAATCGTTTTTTCTCCTTTTGTACTTATTTTGAATCAAGGAATATCACATAAATTTGAATCTTTAGTCAAAAGTAACAATTTTGGTGCCATTGGAATGCTCACAATGAGTACTATGCAATGACATTCTTTATTTCCCCCAAAATAGATAGTATTTGAGATATGGGTGCATATGTGACCAATATTATCCCGCTCATGTCTTATCTTTCTTCTCATTGTGAATAAAATCTGAATAAAATCTGAACAAAGCAATCATTCAAAGAAATCTCATGTCATTGCAGCCCTTATAGCATGTATTACCACTATCTCAACTATTGAAACCACAGCCAGAACGCACACTAAAAAATTCATGTCCTAGCATGGATACCATTAATATGATTGGGCACACCTATTACTACACTGTCAAAGAAGCAATTTATTTTTAATAATAGCAAATTTTTTCTCGCTCTAACAGCCAATATGTGAGTGGGTCTAGGAAAGGGACCTTATGGCGCAAATAAAAAAAAATGAGTTTTTTATGCTATTAAAAAATACAATTTATCTCAACTTAGTGCTAAAATACTGGAGGGTAAAACCTTCGACACGCAGAAAAACTGGCAGTTGAACTGGGCTGTTTTCAGCAAAGCAATTGAACTAGAAATCGAGAAAACATAAATTGAATTTCCACTTCCGGTATAATTAACGTTTCAGTATACTTAACGGCGTACTCCGCATACGCAATTAAATCGTACAGCCGCTTTTTCGGCGACTAACGAAGTTTGTGTAGAGTTCTTTTTAGCTTTCAGAGCGTCTCACGACCTGTCTTGTTGGAATCCTTGGCTGCTCTATTCTCTGTAGCGGTAAACTTTAAGCCAAAGGTAAGCTGTAGAGTGCATGCAGTAGTCTCAAAGCTATGCCGTTTTTTTTTAGCTGCTAGTTGAAACTATTGTACTTCGAGAATGAGAGAGAATAAAAAGTAGCTTGTCTTTTCACGGCACGCTTGGGGTCTTTTAAGTCGTTTTGACTTGCGAAATTTGGCATAGACGTAGAGTAAGGGTCACTAAGACTAATTCTGCAAAAAACAAAAACAGGAGAAAGAAAGAATTTTTCCGATGACTTACTTCTGGAGCCTATATCACAATTTCAATTTTTGCGCCGTAAGGTCCCTTTTCCCAGACCCTCTCACATATTGTTAATTAAAACTTAAGTTTTAATTAACAATATTGGCTGTTAGAGCTATTAAATTAATTCACTTAAGTTTTAATATTGGCAGTTAGAGCGAGAAAAATTTTGCTATCATTATAATTATTTCAGCGGAGAATGACTGAATCACTGAAAGCATAAAACTAAAGATCTTTGGTTTAGTTTACAGGCTTTAAAATTTAATAGCTAGAAGCACATTAAAAAAATGTATTTTCTGTAAAAAAAATTCAGCAAGAGATACAAGCACTGTAAGCTAAGTATTCAGGAAGCCAAATTTGTTTTAATAGTACGGTGTGTAAGTTTCTTATTAAAAATGTATGGGGAAAATCACTGTACAATTCAAATCATGCAGGGAAATGAAATAGCATAGTAACTAAGCGAAATAGCACGGAAGCTAAGTGAAATATCACAGTAGCTAAGTGAAATAGTACGGTAAACACGTGTGCGTGCAGCACTAGCCTTGAAACACACAGTTTGATAGTTTATAGGTGGAGACTATTTCATTCCTTAGCACAAATGTTCTATCTGTATTAAATCAACAGATTGGGAGGAGCAACTATCATGTAAATCAGTTGTTCGACACACCAGCATGTGAGTAGGAATAGCAGTAATTACACTGGGCAAAAGATAGACCCTACACAACCAGAAAACTAATACCACATTTTGGTTACTATGGATCACGTCACTACCAGCCATAACCAATTGAAACTTATTGCGACTCATAAGACCCGGACAGCCACAATTCTTCTAGTGGTGCATATGCTATACCAGATTTGGTAAAGGTCATCAAAACATTGCGAATGTACCCAGCTGTCAAAAGATAGGTTTTAATGGTTGCCATGGTTCCTAGCCTCAATCTTCTTTTATGTGAAAAGATACACTGTACACCTTGTTATAGGAAACCAATGTTACTCCAAAGAAATTACCATTCTCGCTCCACATCATAAACAAAACATAAGTTACGTCACACATTGATTTCAGAAATTAAAAAACAACAAAAAAAACACAACAAATCATCGCCCCAATTTTATTCAAGACAGCATTAATTAGAAGGACACCATAGATAAAAGTTAACACGGATGCTTTTGCTTTCATTGTAGCTGTGGTAGAACTTGTATTTTGAATGAGAAACTGAAAAATTACTGCCATGGCCAAAGAGATACACAAAATAATTTTTTTAGTTGTTACTGTTATCCTTGAACTAAATTTTCTAGTGTGCTATGAAAAACAATTGGGAATAATACCGTCTTAAAGATTTGTGTTACAGACAAAATAATCTCTATTATAATTCAGGTAACCTCTGCTTATCCCCACAGGAAATTTAGAAATACCATAATTCAGTTGTCAACTACTCACCTCGGCGCTGAAGCCTATGTACCATAGGAACGCATCCACTCCACCCATATTGATGCAACACATTCGCACAGCAGTCTCACGGGGCCGGTCTTTTTACTAACCCTGATCCTTCGAGCCATCCCGCAGTTCTTATCAAAGAATTCTTCTGATTGGTCACCCTAGCCCTGGCCCTAGCATAGTTGCCAACCGTCCCGAAACGTCCGGGACAGTCCCGGAATTATCCGCTCTGTCCCGTCCCGTAACGGAAGTGTGAACTGTCTATTGTGTGTCCCTGAAGCTTCAGAGGAATTTGCTCCCACTACACTTACTTTTACATCCATGAATTTAGGCAAAGCAGAGGATCTCTTTACTTATCACGACGAATCGTCATCCTATAAACTTGCTGAACGGATCGAGTATGCATGCATTTTTATTTAATAAATTAATACATGCATAAGTGAATTTTCGCCACAATTAGTTATTGGCGATCTTTACCTATTGTCCTCCTCACGTTGTTGTATGGCTTCTCCGCCACCCACTAAGAGGAAGAGAGTTTCCCACTTTGATCCAAAGTGGATTGAAGAATTTAAAGGGATAGGGAGAAGCCACAAAGGTATCATGATTGACTACACAGAATTATAAGTTTCTAATTTTAACTAGTGATGTGCTTGAGCACAAATGGCGAGCGAGCCTCAAGACTATAATATTTTTATATGAATGATTTTGACTTCTAACACTGAAGCTACTGATAAGGTCCAGTTCTTTAATTTCGCATACACGGTAAAGGGATTTCAGTGCCATAGTAACAACTCTCTGCAACTGCTTGAATTGAAGGGAAAAAAACAACAACAAAACAATACACGTTATTAGATTTCTTTGTGATATTCTTTAGCTAAGTAGTGGTTGTAACACACAATGCTTTGACAAAACTGGAAATGCACCTACACAGACTTACCTTCGCAGTAGTCTAGTGGACAATGTATTTTCAAGTAAATACTGTTGCGCACGGCTTATAACCATGACAAAGAGCGCATTGACCTACCACTGCCACTAACTGGAATAGAAATGGAAGTCCCTTAAGTTTTCAAGTTTGAACTGCACCCGCAAAAGAATTCAAAACGGTAAACAATTCAATTTCTAGGGTGATACGGGTACTGATCGATAAACCAGAGGATTCAACCAATGGGTTCTGTTTCAGGGTGCTGAATTTCTGTTTAGTGCAATTTGGGACGGGGTCGACCACATAACTAACACAAAAACGCGAGGGTCAAAGTACAAAATGACATACGTACGTCCAAACATATATACAAACAAATAAATTTATAAACATCCCCGATTTTCGATTGTGTTACCCCTGTAAGTGTCTCGCTCGCTACGCTCGCTCGCCAATTAAATACAGGTGATACTTTTGCCAGATGCACAATCTGTCTTTCAGACTTCAGTGTTGCACATGGAGGCAGAAATGATGTAACAACCCATAATTTAGTCATGGGAGACAGAGGGCTTTCAATAAAAGAGCTTCTCTTCTATTTGAATATACTGATCTTTCATGTTAGTGGCAAACGTCACAAGGAATCAGCATCTGCTGCTTCTACTTCCAAAAGTGCAACATCCTTCTTTAAACCGCGAGTAGCTCAAAATGTTATTCAAGCTGAAACTCAGTGGTCAATGTTTGTTGCTAAGCATAACCTGGCCTTTCTGAACAGTGAACACACTTCAAAGCTTTTTGCTCAGATGTTTCCTGATTCTGAATAGCTAGAAAGTTTGCGTGTGGAAGAACCAAGACCACAGCCATAGTAAAAGAGGCATTATCACCATATTATCATGCTAAGGCTATAAATAGTATGTCTAATCCTTTCTCTATTTTAATGGATGAATCGAATGATAAACAAACAAATCATGTATTATTTTGGTTAGAGTCTTGGATGCTGAATTGGGTAATGTAAAGACAAAGTTTTTAGACATGCCTGTGGTGAACATAGGAACGGCAGAAAATCTATACAGTGCCTTAATATTACTTTCAACACAGCAGCAAAAGAAATCAACAGTTTTTTTTTTATGTGGCATTCCTTCTATATTAATGAACCCAAAGTTCTCTTGAAGCATTGTCAAACTAGGTGGTTGAGTCTACTGCGATGTACACGAAGGTATTTAGATTTGTTTGATGGTCTTTTATCGTACTTCCGCTCTTGTGACGACCAAACTGCCAAAGTAGTTAGCATTACTGAAAGACTTGAAAATCCACTAACAAAGCCCATTATTCACTTTCTCAATCATGTTCTACCATCCATAGATAGATTCAATAGGTCTTTCCAAAAGTCATATGAGAACATAACGTGTGAGTTGTATACAGATATTGTCAGGCTTACAAAAATTTATGCTGTCAGTTTCCTAACCAAAGAAGCTGTTCGTAAAGCTGGAGATAATATTCATTTGGTTGACATGGACATAGTTAAATTGGATGAAAACTTAAGTATTGGAGATGAGACATGGCTGTGTATTAGCTAGTGCTCTTGAAGAAGAGATGGACATAAAACAATTTTTTCAGCATGTCAAAGCTTTCTATTCAGCTACTCTTCAGAAAATGTTCAAGAAATTTCCATTTTGATGACAATTCTACAAGATTTGGGTATTGTCCAACCAATTAAGACAAAGTCTTACACTGAAGATACCATTAAGAGACTTGCCAAGAGGTTTCCTCAAATTGAGTTAAATTCTCCAGATTCCCTTCATCTTCTTGTTCAGGAATTTACGGATTTTCTTCTATGAATGAGAATGAATGAATGAATGAGAATGAATGAGTGAGAACGCGTAAATGAATGAAGGAGAATAAACAAACGTATCCATTGGATTCCATTGATATAACACTTTGGTGGTATTACAGTCTCAAGGGGGACCAAACCCTTTACCAAGCTAAAAAATGCATATATTTTTTAATTTAGTAATAATAATTTAAAATTGTGTTTATTAATTATTATCATCACGCACAAAAACTTCACATTAAAAATAATATAAATATGAATTAAATTTTTTTTTGGTACAGTGTATACAATCCTGCATGTACATCTGTAAATTCTAAGTATTAGTGTTAAACTATCTGTAAACTTACCACTTCAGTAAACTCCAGTAGATGCCTAGTACACCTCAGGTGTTACTTGATCTATTGTGCCTGTACACTTGTCCTGGTAAAAAAAAAAGGAAACTACGATGTATATGCTGCATAAAAATTTGTGAAAATCCTTGTAAACTGGGCTTTTTCATGTAGTGTAAATTAAACAATAAATTTAAAAATGCATAAACAAATAATAATGAAACAAGGAAACAAATGACTAAGTAATAAATATCTAATTTTAGAAAGAAATTTTTTATTCAAATAAAAACAAAGTTTAGCTATAGATGTGAACAGAGGAAACACAAGCCTCATTAATTAACGTTTGAAATTTCGGACATCATGAAATTTCAGCTGCAGTCCATGTTTCATGAAATAGCTATGGAAATTCAAAATTTCATGTTTTCATGAAATTTTTCAGGAATATCACATTTCATGGAATTACATTACCAGGGCATATCATATTTCATGCACACCATGAAACTAGAGTGGAATGTGAAATTTCCTGTACCTGATAGTTCATTTGTAACTCATGCAAGTCAAGCCTGACATTTCATGTTAATTTCTGTCTCAAACTGTACTCAGGAAATGCCACTTTTTTTGTAGTGTATGTCATTTTGTACTTTGACCCTCCGTATTTTTGTGTTTGCTCCGCGTTCGACCCGTATCACCTTAGAAATTGAATTGTTTACGGAGGTGCAGTTAAAACTCAAAAACATATGGGAGCTCCATTGCTATTCGAGTTAGTGGCGATGGTAAATTAATACGCTATTTGTCACAGTTATAAGCCCTACTCAACAGTATTTACTTAAAAATTCATTGTCCACTAGAGAACCACCTGGTCAACATACTTTGCCTGATATGGAGACCAGACACAGCAGCCATAGTCCAACATTGGCCTAACTAGAGTCAGATACAAGTATTCAAGGCATTTTTTGTTGGCCAGATTGAAATACCTATACAAGAACCCTATGAATCTTTTGGCCTTACCACAGACGGTGACAATGTGCTCAGACCACGTAAGGTCGTTGGAAATGATGACACCCAGCAGCCTGAAGTGTTGAACTCGCACAATTTGTACCCCATTGATGGTGAGATTTAGGTTGGGAGGATTTCTCTTCCTTGAGATTAGCATACATTTCGTTTTGCTCGCATTCAGGCTAAGTTTCTTAAACTCCACCCAGCTATAAATCAAATCAACGTCATTCTGAACAGCCAGAATGTCTTCTTGTTGCGAAACAGGCCTGTAGTAGCAGATGTCATCAGTGAAAAGGCTAAACCTTCCCAGTGTAGATATAGAAACCTGGCTGATGGAGTCAATTGTGATAATAAAGAGAAGGGGGTCTAGAATGGAGCCCTGAGGTACACCTGACGTGATTGGTACAGCAGGTGACTTAATTCTGCGGAGGACGACTTGTTGGCTTCTAGACAGGTAATCCCGTATCCACAGCAGAACTTCCCTACCAATACCAACTCTACCAGAGAGTCTAGAATAAGGGTGTGTGGAAGTGAGTCAAAGGCCTTGGAAAGTTCGAAGAACACACAAGCAACGCTTTCACTTTTCTCTAAAGACCAATGCCAGTCTTCGGTAGCGGCCAAGATGGCTTCCTGAGTGGAAGCACCTGGTCTATATCCAAATTGCACGTCCGACAAAAGGTCATGCTCAAGCAGATGCTGTTGTATAACATCATGAACTTGACGCTCCAGGATTTTGAATACCAGAGAGAGAAGCGAGATAGGCCAGGCCAGCATCGCCAGACTTGAAAATTGGAGTGACATTGGAGTTTTTCCAGGCAGATGGAACACGCCCTAGACGAAGAGATGCGTTAAAGATCGTGGTGAGTGATGAGTAAATGGACAAGGACGCTCCGCGTAGCATCCAGCCCATGATTCCATCAGGGCATGGGGCAACTTGAGGCCTAATGGCACATAGTGCATAATAGACCTTGTCCTCAGAGCACCTGATGACCTCCAGGGAAGCGCAGCTTTCACCACCACTACGAGCAGGAACTTCCAGAGGAGTATCTCTAGCAAAAAAGGTCGAAGCAAACTGATCGTTAAGCATAGTAGCCTGATCAAATGCTGAGGTGGCGGTAGTAACCCCTCTTGAGAGTATTGAAGGAATCTGCTGCTGGACACTAGTAATTGAATGGTAAAAACGCCAGAAGTCCTTGGTAGTTGAGATTTTACTTGACAACAATTTAAAGAAGGCCCTCTTGGCGGCCCTCATAGCCTCCACAGCCTTGTTACGAAGACAGCGGAACCTCTGCCACAGAGATGGTGTATCCTTTCTCTTGGCTAACTTGCAAGCAGCATTCCTCTTGTAGATACGCCGCAGCACCAGCGCAGTTAGCCATGGCACTTGCTTCTTCTTCCCACTCATTGATCTTTGTGGTATATGCCTCTTTAAAGTTGATAGGAACAAGTGTTGAAACTCATTCCAAGCTCCATCAATATCCGAGATGGTGAGTTCATCCACAACAGGAAGGGCAGTACTTAGATCATCATTGATGGCCTCAAAGTCTGCCCTCTTGTGCAACCAAACTCTCCTGGTTGTGACAGGTGGTGAACGAGGTATTTCGAAGGAGAAGTTGACCAACACGGAGTTGTGATCTGAACCCTGTAGAGGTGGATGCACCTTACAGGAATTCACCATTGATGGTGGTTCAGAGACATAGACATGATCCAACAAGGTTGAAGTGTTGGCATACATTCTAGTGGCGGAGGCCACAGCAGCTCTAACATCATCCATCTTAGGTAGCAGACTGCGACTATTGCAATAGTAGAGACGAAGGCCAAATGGAGATGAAGCAGTAGTGACTCCAGGAGCACTCTAAACACTAGAGTCACTTCTTGATGCAGTAGAGATGGTTGAGCAGTTTGCAAATGGGAGGGAAGAGCATAGCAAGATGGACAAATCCAAGGATCATCACTCTGTTGCAGTATGGAGTAATCGCTGGGTGAGATGTTGAGGCATTTGGTGTGAAGCCACTCTTGACATGCATCACACTGAACAGCTTGCTGATTCCAACAAACCTGCTTGCCACAGTCTCCACAAGGGTACTTTACCCCAATAAGAGCACACCAAACTCCCAGAAACACTCCCAGAAGCCCAGCAAAACACCTTATAACTGTAAAGCGAAACATTTTGCGGGTGCAGTTAAACTCTAAAACTTATGGGAGTTTCATTTCTATTCAAGTTAGTCGCTATTTGTCACAGTTATAAGTCCTACTCAACAGCATTTACTGGAAAATTCATTGTCCACTCCATTTTACCCGTTTAAGTTGTCTGATTTCTAGCCTAATCTTAAGTCTTACATAGGAGAAGATACTAATTAATTTTCTGGCTGGTGTGAGTTATCTTGGTTAATTCCCTATTTGTCATAGTTAACCCTACGCAACAGTATTGTTCTGACCTGAAAATTCATTGTCCAATAGCCAAATCACTGAAGAAAGTAAGTCTTGCGTTGGTATATCAAGTGAACAAGTGTATGTGAAGGTGCTGTGTGTTGCAAAGACTGCTTAGCTAATGAAAAATCTTTAACTTTATTGACAGGTTAGGTTTTTGTCTCTGACCTATCTGATTTTTTGCCTACACAGTTACGTCTTGTGTACTTATTGAGTTCATTTTCTAACTGATAGCATTCAAATGGCAAATTTACATTTGGTCCTATATTGAAGAGAACAATATTGTAGACTTGTTCAACCATGGAGGGTGCTATGCCCATAACCACAAACTTCTGAGTTTTGAGCTAGCTAGATAGCCATCACATAACTCTTCATGATAATACAAAGATTACACATTTTAAAGCATATATTATTATTATATGTTTATAAGTGGTTAAAATATATGTTTATAAGTGGTTCAGATTAGATAAGTTATTTAAATATAATTATATTTTCAAGTGGTTAAGATAGATAAGTTATTTAAATAAGTGGTTAAGATAAGTTTTTTAAATAACTATTACGTATTTCGACTTCTGGCATTGCTGTCTACAAAAAAAGTGCATCATATCATAACAGCTACAGGTTAAACCATAATGACTTACCTATTTCTTTTTCTTCTTCTTCTTTTTTCTGTACTAAAATGAAGTAAATTATGAGAATTTTAATACTATAATATCAACTCACTTTATTGTTTAAAACTTTTTTTTATTTGCTGAGCCACTGGCTCAGTCTTTTCTTCATTCTGTCTTCCATTCTGTCTTCCATTCTAACACAATACATCACAACTGATACAATTCTTCTCCTAAATAAACTAAAATTAAGGAAAACTCTTCGTGAGAATCTAAGGCTCTTGTTCTTGGTCTGCTTCTTCCTCTTGTTCCATAAGACATACTTAGGAAAAGAAGGTAAGATGATGCACAATGAATAAAGAAATCTTTACAAATAACAACGTTCGGATCACAAACAGAATGAAACAATTACAATGAATAACTAATAATAATAATAATAATAATAAACTCGCCCGAGGTATGAAGTGATAGGGTCAGAAAAGAAATGACACAGCTCCGTTAACAATTAAATGAAGAACTTGCAATCCAGTACAAGAGGCGAACAGTTAGCGAACAAAACGAATAAAAGGAAACGTCAAATGAGCAATATTCGAGTGATGAGTAAGCAATAAACCAACAAATTCAGCTAAGCTGCTTGAAGTGGCGGAAACCCTCTACGCCGGCAATCAGGGAATAGCCTGAAAGAGATCAGAAGAAGGAAGTTCAACGAGGAACACGGTGGGCTTGACTCAATATTTGCAGCTGTAGACTGCTTGAAGAATAGCAACCATCAAAAAGAAGTAAGCGTCGATGTCGTGAGGCCGTCTCCAGAGATCCAGCTCTAAGAAGAACTGGACCACCGCTGAGCACCAGGTGTGGTGGAAGGGTCTGAAGACAGCACAAAGTATGCTGCCACCAGAGTTGCCTATGCTAGTATCCCCAAGCAGTTCAATGCTTCTACCTACCCCAACCCAGAGTTCTCAATTCTGTGATAGGATTGACAGTAGATGAAGGTTCAACCAGCACATGGTAGCAACTGAACTGGCACATGCACAGACAGGTCATTAAATAGAACAACCCATCTGCACATGCTCAATGAAATGGTGATGTAGAAATAAAGGGTGTGCATGAATTGGGATAGGTAATCAAATTAGCTACTTAGAAATATTATACTACACATGCTGACAATGAAAGGGTATGGGTGACATGGAATGTACATAATTGTTCTATAGATAAGGAGTGTGGTGTTTTACCACAAAGGGTACTGACTTGCTGTCAGTGTTCAAGGCAGGAGACACTACCACCAACCTGCATACAGCCCTGAACATGTTCAAGGAACATGTCATAGAAGCACAGGGGATGAACATCAAGTAAAAAAATTAAAATTGTCACGTCTTAATATTACAGAAAAACGTCTCACTTGTTCTAGACATCGTACTGTCAGACTCTTCTTGTCTGGCGACTACGAGTACCTTTGCCGTATGTATGGTCTTAGTGGTGCCAGTGGTACGTGCTATGAAACAATAATAAAGCTCAATCAGCATCATATTATTTTTGTAACACATTTTACACAACTCACCTAAAGGTCGACACAATTGTTTATGGTGTCTCATTACAAGGTCGAAATTAGCTGAACCGAAAGATAAACGGGGATCTTATGCAGCTAGATCTTTGGACTCCCTCAAGGCTGACTATGCCAGATTCACTTCTCAAGGCCATGGGAATCGGAGCCTGGCCAAGGAATATAACAACGTCATTGGGGAGATTATCCTTGACATTCCTTTAGACAATGTAAGAAAACCTTTTTAAAAGCAACTGATTTATTTTCGATTTGACTAACAGGTCCGCATACCTGGTCTTCACTTGTCTTTGGGAATCTTCAATAGGCTGTGGAACCTGTTGGAAGATGCCTGCGGTGAACTCGACTTTAAACTGGCCATGGCTTATGTAGACTCTGCCTCCAACTCTCCATTCGATACAGCTACTCTCAAGAAGTTGTCTTTAATGAGAATAGAGTTGGACACTCAACGTAATTATGCCAAGGTGGTCACTGAAATGATTACCTTCTACACTCTCACTGCAGATGATGCTGTGAGTGACATGTGTGAGTTTGAGGGAGGATTTGGCTATAGCACAGCAGTGTATCAGCGACAAGGTACCTAACACTGTATACATGTAAACGTATTGTAATGCATGTCATTAATTATAAAAAACAGACCACAGAAATATCTGACTGTGAACGTACCATGAAGTCTAAGTTAGACATTTCCTAAGGCATATTTTATAGCTCCTTGGACAAGTGTCTCCAGAAACTCAGGGTACAGCGACAAGCATACCATGGAGGGACCTTTATTGGCAACCACGTCCATAAGTTGCTCAAGGTAGACCTGTTGAAAGTTTGACACATACCTAAACATATTATTTTTTCAGCCTGCACCTCTTTATTTATTCTTAGAAACCAACATCGTCAATTTTTTGAAGTTCTACCGGAAAAGTTTCCCTCTTGCTACAGTGATCCCCAAGATGCACATTCTTGAGGATCATGTCCTTCCATGGTTCAGAAGATGGAGGCTTGGCTTTGGGTTGATGGGGGAGCAAGGGGCAGAAGCAATCCATGCCCACATGATGAAGCTAGACAGAGTGTACCAGAGTATTCCTGATGAGGTGGAGAGAATGAAATATATAGTTAAAGAACATATTCTTGAATCTGATCCTTCCCTCACCTGCCTCAGACCACCTCCACAGAAGAGGAAGAAAAAGTCTAAATCTGGAGAGAACACCAGCAGTAGCAGTGATAGTGACAGTGATGCTTGATGCTTGAGTTGATTTCTTTATTTTTTTTAAGGGGGAACCAGATTAACCATACTCTTTTTCATCCCTTGTAGTTCTGTTAAAAAAAAGAGTTGCACCTAGGGATTTAGTCACAAATATTGGAAATACTTACCTTTTTCACTCATCTAAATCATCTCTCCTGAAGCGCTTCCAAAGTTCTAGTGCTAAAGCAAATAACCTATCTGGAAGAGAACTAAGTATTGGCGTCAACGCTGGTCAGATTTTTTTGCTCTTTAATTGGAAAGGCTCAGAAAATTTGGGGCTGATAGAATAGCCTATTGCCCACCGCTTCCTGCCTTACGTAACCTGTTAAAAATGGGATAGCATTCCTGGTTCATGTTGCTACTGTGGTTGCCAGGGAAATTTGATCCAGGATAAAATTTCTGGGGGTGTGATTAAGTTTCCAAGGAGTCATTTACGTGAAACAGCCATGGGGAAAGCTTTGCACAATCTGTCTTTCAGACTTCAGTGTTGCACATGGAGGCAGAAATGATGTAACAACCCATAATTTAGTCATGGGAGACAGAGGGCTTTCAATAAAAGAGCTTCTCTTCTATTTGAATATACTGATCTTTCATGTTAGTGGCAAACGTCACAAGGAATCAGCATCTGCTGCTTCTACTTCCAAAAGTGCAACATCCTTCTTTAAACCGCGAGTAGCTCAAAATGTTATTCAAGCTGAAACTCAGTGGTCAATGTTTGTTGCTAAGCATAACCTGGCCTTTCTGAACAGTGAACACACTTCAAAGCTTTTTGCTCAGATGTTTCCTGATTCTGAATAGCTAGAAAGTTTGCGTGTGGAAGAACCAAGACCACAGCCATAGTAAAGGAGGCATTATCACCATATTATCATGCTAAGGCTATAAATAGTATGTCTAATCCTTTCTCTATTTTAATGGATGAATCGAATGATAAACAAACAAATCATGTATTATTTTGGTTAGAGTCTTGGATGCTGAATTGGGTAATGTAAAGACAAAGTTTTTAGACATGCCAGTGGTGAACATAGGAACGGCAGAAAATCTATACAGTGCCTTAATATTACTTTCAACACAGCAGCAAAAGAAATCAACAGTTTTTTTTATATGTGGCATTCCTTCTATATTAATGAACCCAAAGTTCTCTTGAAGCATTGTCAAACTAGGTGGTTGAGTCTACTGCGATGTACACGAAGGTATTTAGATTTGTTTGATGGTCTTTTATCGTACTTCCGCTCTTGTGACGACCAAACTGCCAAAGTAGTTAGCATTACTGAAAGACTTGAAAATCCACTAACAAAGCCCATTATTCAGGAATCAAGTACTCGATTCCAAGATTCGATTATGAAGAGGGCTTCCGAATGTGCAAGTCTTCTGGCAGCGAGTGAGATGCAATTCACCGGCCAACCGAACTGTTTATGTAGGCTACGATTTTGGCGCAGTTCTCACACGAACGATCTAGATTCGTGTGCAAGGACACCGTGTGGACATGTTTGAAGGTAGTCGTGTGCAAAGTTGGTGCTAAAAGTAATGATTATACGTGGAGACGAGTGCAAAACTGTGTGTGCAAAACCGTGTGCACAACATTTTTCTCGTGTGCAAAGACTAGCTTCCCGTGTGCAAAAAGGCGTAGCTATCTTGCTCTCTGGATAGTGAAAGTCCTTCTCCCTCGCTCTTCTCGACGCGAAGCCTCCGCTAGCGGTAAAACCGGGGCAAACCATCGTTCAACTTTGACATATCCTCGCCGCTAGGCATAAGTGTCGGCTACCGGAAGGATTTATTAACAAGAAAAGGCATAATGATTATAAGAATATATGCATCCAATGCAAAATTTTCCCTAATCTCATTGAAGTCAGCAAGATTACTGGTACATATAGTGAAAAAAAAAATGGTATGAAGATACATTTAACTTTCACCATCATAATCAGAAGGATAGGCCCTACTGTGGAGCTCCAGGTAGTAGCCTCTGAAACATGGAAGCTTATAAATACTGAAAATAAAAGCTAGTAAGTTAAGTTTAGCCTCTATTAGCTAGCTACCCTAGTAGGCATTCCCTGTTAATAATACCGACTGATATTAGGCAATCAGTTAGTACGCATGTTGTACAGATAAAGGGCTTGGCCAATATCACCTTACCAAACACCAAGATTGGGGATATGATGACAGTGTACCTATTCTATGTTGAAGGCTATTATTCCATGTTCAATAAAGCTATCATATAAAACGTGTAGAACAGAAAAATAATTGTAGTCCTTTCTATGTATGTTTATTTATCAATTCATAAGCGGTCCTGGGTTCGATTCCCAGTGGCAACCAAATATTTTTTAATTCTGAATTGTTAAAAAAAAAAAAAGCCTGTGAAAGAGAGAGAATACATCTAATATAATTTGTATAATAGTTATGTTTTTGAGGGACGTTCTTTGCTACAACTCAAGGCATCCAGTAGTGTGAGTGATGCAAAGTGGTTGAGAGTGGGGGCATTATGCAAATTAATTTAAGGTCACAGTGAAAATTGGATGGAAAAATCAGATTATGCAATGTCCATCTGAGTTGTTCAATATGTCTATCAGGTGTTCTATGTTGTTGCTTTGTTTTTGTGAATATGCATGCATACACTGTAAACCAAAAGGCGTGCAGTTCACACCAAATTAAGCGTGAATCACTTGTAACAAGTCACACCAAAATATGGTGTGATGCACACACCTCATCGTTTGGGTAGTACACACCAAATTTAGCGTGAATTCTCACGACAATCACTATGAACTCATACTTACATTAATGCTGAATTATTTTAAGTTACATTGATTCTAGTAATACATATCAACATTTTTTTTCCAAAAAGAGATTGGTGTAATCCCTGATCTCATTAATCAGATGACTAAAATCTTACTCAACACTCTTATCTAGCACACAAGTGTACAAAACATTTATAAGGTAGATTACAATGATAATAGCATTGGTTTTTGCCTGCATATGAATATAATTAATGTTCGGTAAAGGGTCCATGCTATTCCATTGAGTGTGAATTTCACACTAAGTGTGCATTCACACTACAAAGAAAGTGTGAAGGACACACTATGCATAGGTGGTGGGCAATCACACCACCAGTTTGGTGTGAATTTGGTGGGTTTTCACGCTATAATTTTACAGTGTATAGCTATAATGACATCATAAAAATAGCATAACTTCCATCCAGGTCATCAATTCTTCTCTTCTTCACTCAAGAAGCAATAAATAAATAAATATATAAATGAAACAAACAAAACTGATTTGCCATAATGACAGCTGTGTACACAAACTGACTTGTGTTGTTGATACTGGCCATTGTAATAAGCATCTATTTTATTTATATTTTACTTTTTTAAATTTATTATTAAAAAACAATAACTTTAATTGTTAGATGAACAAGAAAAATTGTAAAAACTAAACAATGCAATAAAAACGAAGCAAAAGATCATACAATTACAAAATGATAATAAAATAAAAAGAATAAATAATAATAATAATCTAATTCTAGTTCATTGGGTGCCCATATAAAATAGAAATGGAATTCCTATGTTGAACGGCCACAGAAATTTTTTGGTAGAGGAAGGAAGATGTCTTCTCCTCCCCGGTCTCTCTCCTGCCCAACTCCTTAAAACATTTCCAGAACACATGCCACTAGCATGTTGAGGAAGCTTGCAGAAGCTGCAGAGGAGAGGAATATTAAAAAATATTGGGGCCTTCCTCCTGGTCATATCTTCGTACCAGTAGCCATCGAGTCTTTGATCCAAGGTCAGTAGTCACCCAGGAGTAGGGATGCAGGATTAGAGGAGAAATTATAAAACCAAGATCGACAGAGTATTTGATCCAGGAACTGTGCAGCAGTACAGGAAAAAAAACAACCCAAAAACAACAACAAACAACAACAAAAACAACAACAAAAAACAACAACAACAACAACAAATAACCTCGAAGGGTCATTTTGGTATGAAACAAAAACAATCCTTGATCATCAATTTCAGAGTCGTATCATATGAGAATTAGTACTAAATAATAATAATAATCAAAAATATTAGTGTAATATTCAAATATATTTGTGAACTGGCTCTGCTGCATGATGAACAGTTAGCTAGCTAATATTCCAGTGGGAATATCTAGACTAGCTTCATTAGTGAAGTGGCTCTGCTGCATGATGAACAGTTAGCTAGCTAATATTCCAGTGGGAATATCTAGACTAGCTTCATTGGACTCGTTTGTTGTACCGTTTTCTTGATAATGTTATCTTTCTCCAAGAATTAGTTTTTTTTCTTCGTCATCCAATATACGTAGGTTCCTTTCCTCACTTGCCACATAGTTGCCACATTAGACACCCACTCTCAAGTCATAATATTCACTCAGCCATCCATGGACATCTTCTAAGACAAACTAAGCACACACACACACACAAACACAATATTATTGTTGTTTCAATGGAGATTTTTTCATTTCTAGGATCACATACACACCCACACTTCAAGGCTTCGTCTAGGAGGAAGGGGAGAGCCCCACCCCTTAAACCACCCAACTTATCCCCCCCCCCAACAAACACACCCCCCATCCCCTCCACCCACACACAAATATAGAAAAAAATCGCAACTTTCTTCTCAAAAATATTTCGACATAGAATTTTGAATAAAACATGTACAGCTGGCACATTGACCATGGATCAATGGACAACAACAAAATGTGTGATTGAGATAGTGTTTAGTGTAAGCAAAGTATCACTACTAGTCACATCCTGCTGACCTGTAGAAATAGGATACAAGCATTTAGGACATGTTATAAGGGATTTACACTACTGAGGGGGCCAAAGGCCCAAGGGTAATACAAATCTTGTACAGACCGAACCAAGTGGTGCAAGACGAGTAGACCCTTATTCTCTGTATTGGACTGCGACTGTTCTGGCCAATTGAAATAATCTTGTGGCACTCTTCCAGTTCACAAAGTAGGTGATAGCTTTCAAATATCAATAGCCATTCCTCGCCCAGTTCTCAATTGTAAGTTCAAAGTGCAAGTTCAACCAAACTGACAAAAAAAATAATAACTTGACCATACTGACACTCTCAACCACTTTGCATCACTCACACTACTGGATGCCTTGAGTTGTAGCAAAGAACGTCCCTCAAAAACATAACTATTATACAAATTATATTAGATGTATTCTCTCTCTTTCACAGGCTTTTTTTTTTTTTAACAATTCAGAATTAAAAAATATTTGGTTGCCACTGGGAATCGAACCCAGGACCGCTTATGAATTGATAAATAAACATACATAGAAAGGACTACAATTATTTTTCTGTTCTACACGTTTTATATGATAGCTTTATTGAACATGGAATAATAGCCTTCAACATAGAATAGGTACACTGTCATCATATCCCCAATCTTGGTGTTTGGTAAGGTGATATTGGCCAAGCCCTTTATCTGTACAACATGCGTACTAACTGATTGCCTAATATCAGTCGGTATTATTAACAGGGAATGCCTACTAGGGTAGCTAGCTAATAGAGGCTAAACTTAACTTACTAGCTTTTATTTTCAGTATTTATAAGCTTCCATGTTTCAGAGGCTACTACCTGGAGCTCCACAGTAGGGCCTATCCTTCTGATTATGATGGTGAAAGTTAAATGTATCTTCATACCATTTTTTTTTTCACTATATGTACCAGTAATCTTGCTGACTTCAATGAGATTAGGGAAAATTTTGCATTGGATGCATATATTCTTATAATCATTATGCCTTTTCTTGTTAATAAATCCTTCCGGTAGCCGACACTTATGCCTAGCGGCGAGGATATGTCAAAGTTGAACGATGGTTTGCCCCGGTTTTACCGCTAGCGGAGGCTTCGCGTCGAGAAGAGCGATGGAGAAGGACTTTCACTATAACGCCAGAGAGCAAGATAGCTACGCCTTTTTGCACACGGGAAGCTAGTCTTTGCACACGAGAAAAATGTTGTGCACACGGTTTTGCACACACAGTTTTGCACTCGTCTCCACGTATAATCATTACTTTTAGCACCAACTTTGCACACGACTACCTTCAAACATGTCCACACGGTGTCCTTGCACACGAATCTAGATCGTTCGTGTGAGAACTGCGCCAAAATCGTAGCCTACATAAACAGTTCGGTTGGCCGGTGAATTGCATCTCACTCGCTGCCAGAAGACTTGCACATTCGGAAGCCCTCTTCATAATCGAATCTTGGAATCGAGTACTTGATTCCTGAATAATGGGCTTTGTTAGTGGATTTTCAAGTCTTTCAGTAATGCTAACTACTTTGGCAGTTTGGTCGTCACAAGAGCGGAAGTACGATAAAAGACCATCAAACAAATCTAAATACCTTCGTGTACATCGCAGTAGACTCAACCACCTAGTTTGACAATGCTTCAAGAGAACTTTGGGTTCATTAATATAGAAGGAATGCCACATATAAAAAAAACTGTTGATTTCTTTTGCTGCTGTGTTGAAAGTAATATTAAGGCACTGTATAGATTTTCTGCCGTTCCTATGTTCACCACTGGCATGTCTAAAAACTTTGTCTTTACATTACCCAATTCAGCATCCAAGACTCTAACCAAAATAATACATGATTTGTTTGTTTATCATTCGATTCATCCATTAAAATAGAGAAAGGATTAGACATACTATTTATAGCCTTAGCATGATAATATGGTGATAATGCCTCCTTTACTATGGCTGTGGTCTTGGTTCTTCCACACGCAAACTTTCTAGCTATTCAGAATCAGGAAACATCTGAGCAAAAAGCTTTGAAGTGTGTTCACTGTTCAGAAAGGCCAGGTTATGCTTAGCAACAAACATTGACCACTGAGTTTCAGCTTGAATAACATTTTGAGCTACTCGCGGTTTAAAGAAGGATGTTGCACTTTTGGAAGTAGAAGCAGCAGATGCTGATTCCTTGTGACGTTTGCCACTAACATGAAAGATCAGTATATTCAAATAGAAGAGAAGCTCTTTTATTGAAAGCCCTCTGTCTCCCATGACTAAATTATGGGTTGTTACATCATTTCTGCCTCCATGTGCAACACTGAAGTCTGAAAGACAGATTGTGCAAAGCTTTCCCCATGGCTGTTTCACGTAAATGACTCCTTGGAAACTTAATCACACCCCCAGAAATTTTATCCTGGATCAAATTTCCCTGGCAACCACAGTAGCAACATGAACCAGGAATGCTATCCCATTTTTAACAGGTTACGTAAGGCAGGAAGCGGTGGGCAATAGGCTATTCTATCAGCCCCAAATTTTCTGAGCCTTTCCAATTAAAGAGCAAAAAAATCTGACCAGCGTTGACGCCAATACTTAGTTCTCTTCCAGATAGGTTATTTGCTTTAGCACTAGAACTTTGGAAGCGCTTCAGGAGAGATGATTTAGATGAGTGAAAAAGGTAAGTATTTCCAATATTTGTGACTAAATCCCTAGGTGCAACTCTTTTTTTTAACAGAACTACAAGGGATGAAAAAGAGTATGGTTAATCTGGTTCCCCCTTAAAAAAAATAAAGAAATCAACTCAAGCATCAAGCATCACTGTCACTATCACTGCTACTGCTGGTGTTCTCTCCAGATTTAGACTTTTTCTTCCTCTTCTGTGGAGGTGGTCTGAGGCAGGTGAGGGAAGGATCAGATTCAAGAATATGTTCTTTAACTATATATTTCATTCTCTCCACCTCATCAGGAATACTCTGGTACACTCTGTCTAGCTTCATCATGTGGGCATGGATTGCTTCTGCCCCTTGCTCCCCCATCAACCCAAAGCCAAGCCTCCATCTTCTGAACCATGGAAGGACATGATCCTCAAGAATGTGCATCTTGGGGATCACTGTAGCAAGAGGGAAACTTTTCCGGTAGAACTTCAAAAAATTGACGATGTTGGTTTCTAAGAATAAATAAAGAGGTGCAGGCTGAAAAAATAATATGTTTAGGTATGTGTCAAACTTTCAACAGGTCTACCTTGAGCAACTTATGGACGTGGTTGCCAATAAAGGTCCCTCCATGGTATGCTTGTCGCTGTACCCTGAGTTTCTGGAGACACTTGTCCAAGGAGCTATAAAATATGCCTTAGGAAATGTCTAACTTAGACTTCATGGTACGTTCACAGTCAGATATTTCTGTGGTCTGTTTTTTATAATTAATGACATGCATTACAATACGTTTACATGTATACAGTGTTAGGTACCTTGTCGCTGATACACTGCTGTGCTATAGCCAAATCCTCCCTCAAACTCACACATGTCACTCACAGCATCATCTGCAGTGAGAGTGTAGAAGGTAATCATTTCAGTGACCACCTTGGCATAATTACGTTGAGTGTCCAACTCTATTCTCATTAAAGACAACTTCTTGAGAGTAGCTGTATCGAATGGAGAGTTGGAGGCAGAGTCTACATAAGCCATGGCCAGTTTAAAGTCGAGTTCACCGCAGGCATCTTCCAACAGGTTCCACAGCCTATTGAAGATTCCCAAAGACAAGTGAAGACCAGGTATGCGGACCTGTTAGTCAAATCGAAAATAAATCAGTTGCTTTTAAAAAGGTTTTCTTACATTGTCTAAAGGAATGTCAAGGATAATCTCCCCAATGACGTTGTTATATTCCTTGGCCAGGCTCCGATTCCCATGGCCTTGAGAAGTGAATCTGGCATAGTCAGCCTTGAGGGAGTCCAAAGATCTAGCTGCATAAGATCCCCGTTTATCTTTCGGTTCAGCTAATTTCGACCTTGTAATGAGACACCATAAACAATTGTGTCGACCTTTAGGTGAGTTGTGTAAAATGTGTTACAAAAATAATATGATGCTGATTGAGCTTTATTATTGTTTCATAGCACGTACCACTGGCACCACTAAGACCATACATACGGCAAAGGTACTCGTAGTCGCCAGACAAGAAGAGTCTGACAGTACGATGTCTAGAACAAGTGAGACGTTTTTCTGTAATATTAAGACGTGACAATTTTAATTTTTTTACTTGATGTTCATCCCCTGTGCTTCTATGACATGTTCCTTGAACATGTTCAGGGCTGTATGCAGGTTGGTGGTAGTGTCTCCTGCCTTGAACACTGACAGCAAGTCAGTACCCTTTGTGGTAAAACACCACACTCCTTATCTATAGAACAATTATGTACATTCCATGTCACCCATACCCTTTCATTGTCAGCATGTGTAGTATAATATTTCTAAGTAGCTAATTTGATTACCTATCCCAATTCATGCACACCCTTTATTTCTACATCACCATTTCATTGAGCATGTGCAGATGGGTTGTTCTATTTAATGACCTGTCTGTGCATGTGCCAGTTCAGTTGCTACCATGTGCTGGTTGAACCTTCATCTACTGTCAATCCTATCACAGAATTGAGAACTCTGGGTTGGGGTAGGTAGAAGCATTGAACTGCTTGGGGATACTAGCATAGGCAACTCTGGTGGCAGCATACTTTGTGCTGTCTTCAGACCCTTCCACCACACCTGGTGCTCAGCGGTGGTCCAGTTCTTCTTAGAGCTGGATCTCTGGAGACGGCCTCACGACATCGACGCTTACTTCTTTTTGATGGTTGCTATTCTTCAAGCAGTCTACAGCTGCAAATATTGAGTCAAGCCCACCGTGTTCCTCGTTGAACTTCCTTCTTCTGATCTCTTTCAGGCTATTCCCTGATTGCCGGCGTAGAGGGTTTCCGCCACTTCAAGCAGCTTAGCTGAATTTGTTGGTTTATTGCTTACTCATCACTCGAATATTGCTCATTTGACGTTTCCTTTTATTCGTTTTGTTCGCTAACTGTTCGCCTCTTGTACTGGATTGCAAGTTCTTCATTTAATTGTTAACGGAGCTGTGTCATTTCTTTTCTGACCCTATCACTTCATACCTCGGGCGAGTTTATTATTATTATTATTATTATTAGTTATTCATTGTAATTGTTTCATTCTGTTTGTGATCCGAACGTTGTTATTTGTAAAGATTTCTTTATTCATTGTGCATCATCTTACCTTCTTTTCCTAAGTATGTCTTATGGAACAAGAGGAAGAAGCAGACCAAGAACAAGAGCCTTAGATTCTCACGAAGAGTTTTCCTCATCGATCTCAAAAGATTTTGTTCCTGCGTTCTCCCAACACTCAACCTCAGACTCTAGTGAATCAGCCTCAACAACTTCATTGTCTTCTCATGAGTCGGTCTCTACAATTATTAGTCCATCGTTGGGTGCGGACGTCACGCAGCTGTTGGAACCACTGCCTGCAACTCCTCCCAGAGCCAAACCCACTATTCCTACTCAAGTAGAACACCTCAATAAGTTAGCAGATGAAGCTAAAGCTACTGGTATAGATCCGTCCATCTTGATGATTGCTCAGTTAATGAATTCTCAAGCTACCGCTCAACCCGATCCATCTGTTGTTCCTGCTCCTCGGTCCAAGCCATTTTGTGATCTTAAGCAAGGTGAGGATATCTTTGTGTTTTTACATCGTTTCGAATTCCAGATGAAATCCAAGCATATCCACCCCAATACCTGGTTGCAACACTTACCTGATTTGTTGCATGGAGATTTTAGTGAAGCTTTTTATAACAACATTACATCTGTTACCACTTTTGCTGAGATGAGAACTATCCTTTTGAATGCAGGAGGTTACTCTTTCAATGATTGTTTGCAGTCCTTCCCATTGAAATTCCGTGTTTCAGGCTCTAAATCACCTATGCAATGGTTTAATCATTGGCGCTATAAATTTGGTGTCATTCTAGATCATCTTACCTTTTTATCAGATCTCACAGATGCCCAGATAGAGCTCATGTCTCAGTCATTTGCTATTATTGGTGTCCTTGCTGGCATGCAACCTGATGCTAGAGAATCTGTCCTCAATAGACAACACCATTCCATTCATTCTTTTGTACAAGACTGTAGCTCACTATTTTCTGTTGCTGAATCTAAAAACAAGTACCATCCTTCAAATGCTCATTCCAACTCTTATCATTCCAATCCTCAATTTTCCAATCCCCATCATTCCAATCCTTATAATTCCAATCCTTATCATTCCAATGCCAGTCAGTCTTCATACAGATCTTATCCAAGTCGTCATGGCAACTATCATACTCAGCATAACAACCATTTCAAACCTCATTCCAATTACAGCCCTAATCACCCTGCGTCTTACCAACCCAACCATTCCCACCCCAACTCATCTCACAAGCGGGACATTAGTACAGTGACATGTTTCAAGTGCAATACTCTTGGACATTATGCCAACACTTGCACAGCCCCTCCCACCCAGTCACTTCCACCACCCAGACAACCTCAACCCCAGACCACTCCCACTTCCTCATCCAATACTTCAGTCACTCCAACCAGACCAACTCCAGTACCAAGATCAAACCCCAGATCAGTGAGAAAGGTTGACATCCTTTGCTCAGTCTCCACTTCTGTTGATGATATTACTCCACTTAATCACTTTGACGAAGAGTTCATTACCCACGGTTACATTAACAACATCTATACACCTATCATTGTAGACTCAGGTGCCAAGAGAAGTTTAGTTTCCCCAAATTTCATTACTTCAGATTTGAGTCCAGTTATGAATGAATCAGTTTGTGGCATATCCAGAGTAGTATCCCAATTCCCTGTTTATGAACTTCCAATTGATGTCCCTACATTGAAGGGTGTAGCCAGATTTGCTGCATGCCCCACTTTACCTGATAATACAGTTTTACTTGGAATCGATTTTGGGCAAGACAAGTTTCTAGAGTTGATCAATTCCATCAAACAAACACCAGCCACTGTCCATGCAGTCACAAGAGCAATGTCAGCTGATGATCAGCTTGCTCAGCAGGTCACTGAAGCCCTGCATGTTTCAGAAGGAGGCAATCCTTTACCCCTTGATGACATCCCTGAATTTGTCTCTGACATGGATGACACGGTACCTGATTCTGATGTCATTCCAGTCGAACAGCATTCTGACGTTCCAACAGTAGAGCCTAGCCATAATACTAGTAGCAGTAATGACTCCCAAAATGATCTTGTTCCTCACTCTTTACCCACTTTAACCTTTGATGGTTTGACTAGAGGACCTGTTCAGAGAACTACAGTTGAGTGATGAATCTCTTGCTCCTTTGTGGGAGCATGCACATAACAATGAGAAACAGTTTTTTGTGGTGAACGGCCTTCTGATGTGTATTACTAGTACCATGAACACTGTCTCAAATGCATTGGTTGTGCCAATGGACCTCAGACGTAATGTTTTGCTTGCCGCCCATGACGGATTAGGTCATGGTGGTATCAATGTCACTAGATCACTAATCAACCGCCATTTCACCTGGCCAAACATGATTCATGACATAAGAACCTACATTCAAGCCTGTCCTAAGTGCATCAAGTTTTCAAAGTCCAAAGCCAATAAAGTGCCTATGATAGAACCTGAACTGATATCTGAACGTGGAGAGAAAATAGCCATAGACATTGTGGGTCCCCTTCCCAAGGCAAAAGGTAATCTCAGATTTATTTTTACTTGTTTGGAGTTAGCCTCAGGATACCCCTTTGCTATTGCACTCAAAAACTACACGGCAGAAGCCACTGCTCAAGCCCTATTGTCAGTCATTTCAGTTTTGGGTGTTCCATTAGAGGTCTTGTCAGACCAAGGCTCAAATTTTTTGTCAACCACCATGAACCATTTGTGCAAGCGTTTCCGAATTCACAAAATCAGAACCTCGCCATATCACCCCCAATCGAATGGCAGATTGGAGCGATTTCATTCCACATTGAAGTGCATGTTGTCCAAAGCTATAGATGAGAAATGTGATTGGCCTTCTATGATTGATCTTGTGTTGTATTACTCTAGAAACATTCCAAATTCTAGACATGGTTTCACACCCCAAGAATTGCTTTTTCTGAAACCGTCACCGTTTATCCTGTCCACTATCAAATCTCTTTGGTTGTCAGATCATGAGTCATCAGTTAACATCCCTCAGTTCATTGCAGATTTAGACAAGCAGTTTGCATGCACCAATCACTTTGTCAAGCAATCTTTGTCATCCAAGCATGCCCACAAACGCATTACCAGAGAGTCAGACTTTGTTGGTAAATACAAAGTAGGTGACGTTGTTTACAAGAGGTCCCCTGGACTAAACAAATGTCTGGAGTCCTCTTGGGACGGCCCGTTTATCATTACACAGTTGATTGCACCAGTGAATTGTGAGATTGCTCCCCAGAACTCTAAAGGCAGGAAAAAGATAATACATATCAGCCAACTGAAGAAAGCATGTAATTCTATCATATTCAGAGTAGCCATAGTACCAGATGACAGTTCTCCTCACTTTGACATTTCACCCAGAAAACCCTCCCAATTAAAGCTCAACCCAGAACAACAATCCCAATTGGACTTCACCCTTTCATATTTTCCTAATGTTTTCTCAGACAAACCCGGCATCACTTCCCTTGTCACCCACACAATCAGCATCACAAGTCACACACCTGTTTGGACTCCCTCATATTCAGTACCATTGGCTTATCAACAACCCTTTCGTGAAGAGATTGAGACACTCTTGTCACTTGGTATAATCGAACCATCTACATCGGCCTGGTCAAGCTCTCCGCTTCCAGTCAAGAAGCGTGATGGAGGAATCCGCATAGTTGTTGATTTTCGAAAATTAAACCTACTGACGATACCTGAACCTTTTATGATGCCGTCAATTGATTCAATCCTATCCCAACTAGGTGAAGCCAAATACTTATCCAAGCTAGATCTATTAAAAGGGTTCCATCAGGTCCCCCTATCTGATGATTCCAAGCCACTTACTGCCTTTTCATGCCTCCAAGGCAAGTTTCAATATCGGGTCATGCCATTTGGACTGAAAAATGCCCCTGCAACCTTCCAGCTGCTTATGCAGTCAGTCTTAAGAGGAATTGAATCCTTTTGTTTGCCGTATATAGATGATGTAATTATCTATTCCACCACCTTTGATGATCATCTGGCTCATGTCACTGCAGTTCTAAGCAGGCTGTCAGCAGCAAACCTTACTGTAAAGAAGCCCAGGTGTTGTTGGATGTACAGCACTTTCGAGTTCTTAGGTTTTGTAGTAGGCAATGGTCAGATCAGCATAGCCGAAGCTAAGATTAGTCACATCAAGAACTACCGTCTTCCTACAACCAAGTCAGATCTCAGAGCTTTCCTCGGATTAGTCACATTTTACTCACGTTTTATTCCTGATTTTGCCAACCACACTTATGTTTTGAATGTTCACTTACAGAAACGTTACCCTGACAAGTTACAATATGATAACGACTCTGACTTTATCACTTCTTTCAATTATATTATATCAGCCATAGTCAATCATTCATCTTTGTATCTGCCCACTTATAATGATGTATGGTGCGTGTTCAGTGATGCCTCCACCAAAGGTGTTGGTAGTTGTTTATGTGTTTACAGGTCAGATGAATGGGTTCCAGTTTCCTTTTATTCAAGACAGCTTCTACCTAGAGAAAGAAACTATCCAGCAGTCGAGCTAGAAGCACTTGCAGTCTTGGTCTCATGTGAACATTTTCGTTTCTATCTGTCTGGTCGCCATTTCACAGTGTACACAGACCATAGTGCCCTGGTTGATATTTTCAAAGGCCCACCTCCTTCAGCAAAATTGTCCAGATGGCTGGAAAAGCTGGCCGATTTTGACTTTGATCTGATCTATGTCAAAGGCTGTAACAATCAAGTCGCAGATGCCATGTCAAGACAGAGTTGGCAAGACCAAGACTCGTCACAATAAGCAGTTGTGCTAGATTTTGAACTGTGAACACTTAGCCTCCGAAGAGGGGGGAGATGTGGTAAAACACCACACTCCTTATCTATAGAACAATTATGTACATTCCCATGTCACCCATACCCTTTCATTGTCAGCATGTGTAGTATAATATTTCTAAGTAGCTAATTACATTACCTATCCCAATTCATGCACACCCTTTATTTCTACATCACCATTTCATTGAGCATGTGCAGATGGGTTGTTCTATTTAATGACCTGTCTGTGCATGTGCCAGTTCAGTTGCTACCATGTGCTGGTTGAACCTTCATCTACTGTCAATCCTATCACAGAATTGAGAACTCTGGGTTGGGGTAGGTAGAAGCATTGAACTGCTTGGGGATACTAGCATAGGCAACTCTGGTGGCAGCATACTTTGTGCTGTCTTCAGACCCTTCCACCACACCCTTCATTGAGTTGGGGTGTTTGGTATTCACCAACTGAAGGTTCATCTTGAAGCTGCCATGCCCCTTGTCGCCTCCAAGCTTGACCCAAAGCTCATCTGAAGGTATTGTACCCTTGTGCCAGGTCAATCCAGCAGTTGATCTGGATAGTAACAATTAGTATGTGAAAGTTTTGCATTCTATTTTTCCGCAGACATTTAATCAATTAGTCAGGATGATAAAGGAATATGCATTATTAAGGAAATTAGTAAGTGGTACCTACAATGGATATTTTTAAATATACCTTTCATGTTTGTCTACTATATCTGCTATAGCAGCAATCAGGTTTGGTCGATAGACAAAGGGGACTTATCGCACCACTTCTTTTCCGTGCTCTTCGAAGCTAAATGCACCTCGCTCTGCCACCAGATTCTCTCCTATGAGGTACTTTGCTATCTTCCTCTGCTGTTGCTCACTGGCTATAGAGACGTTGAAAGCTTTGAACCATCTGTGAACACATATCTAGGGAATTAAGTAAGTAAGTGTATTTTCGCTTCTATTACCTTCTCAATACTCTCAACTTATTCCAGGGCAGAGCCAGATCGGCTTTCATGGCCAGTGCATCAGTAGCTGGAACTGAAATTGGAAGCTGGGCTTGATGAAGATGATTTTGTCTGTCACCCTTAGACATAGCCATCACCTCAGCACTTAGTTGTGAAGTACTGTCACCACAGCTTGCAATTTCCCTCACTGCACTCAGCGTTCTAGTCCGATTGATAACTGTCTTAGCACATGCCCCAGAAGTTTCAATTCTGCCAGCAGGGACTTGCACCAAGGTGATGGGCTTTTATATTTAAAAGTACAATAATTAAAAGCTACATATATATTACATGACAGCACACCTGGCCTTGGCTGCTACCAACTTTAAGTACAGGTGGAGATGACGAGCTACTTTCTCCTTGGTTCAAGAGACGCTTCACTAAGGAGTGTGCAGCCTTGACTTCTGCTGGAGTTGCAGGGGATGTTGAAGGTTTAGCCAACACGTCCTTCAAGGTAACCTTGGATGGAGATTCCAGATTATGGCGGAAACTGTTACATTTGCTGTCACAATGTTTCATGTAATCCTGTAGCCTTACTGCACCACCACACCCCTACGCACAATTCACTAAAAGATCATGGACCAAGGACATGAAGAGTGATGATGGGGGGCGAACTGTCTGACTATTGAGTGGATGATCACTACAGCAAGGGCGGTTGACAGAACCTGAGTCTTGGATTGCCTTGCAACAACATGCTGAACACACCATGCTGTTGCATGAAAGCTCGATTGGCTGAAATGCCACCTTCTGGCAAAGAGAACAGAGCAGCTTAGTTATATTAGGTGAGTGGAGGAACTGTGGGTCTTTATTGTCTGGTAAAGGACTCGGTGGGGCGACAGACTGAATGTGGTGCATAACTGCTTTAGGTGTCTCTCCTTCAGGTCTTCCTCTTCCTTTAGTCTTCTTCTTATTCTGTCCACCACCCTTTGACACTTGTTGAAAGTGTAAGCAGACCTGGTATTAATAAATTCAATTGAACACATCAAGGTTGAGTTATTTTCAGCAGGTCATGTTTTGTTTAATCTCCACTAATACAAGGGAATTTTATTAAACATATACTCTTTTTTCCCTTCAAATTCATAATATGAGTGACAGAGAAGAAAGGGGAGAGGGTATCAATAATAATAATCAGTAGATAGTCTGTGCAAGAGAAGGGAAAGGCCAGTTTTTTTTTGTTTTTTTTTGTTTTGTTTTTTTAAATCTATTGTAATTGGGTAGATAGTCAGTCAGTTAGAGATGGGATGGCAATATATGTCAGTCAGAGAAGGGATGGCAATATATGTCAGCCAGAGATGGGATGGCAATATATCCCTATCACTCATTTCCTTCCATCCCATTCCCAAGGGAGAAAGAGAGGTTGAGGAGGCAATTTTTAAAAAATAATTTAAAAAGAGCCTCATATTTTAGTATTTTTTAATGTATTTTTTTTAAATTTATTAATTTTTTGTACCTTTGATCAACAAATAAACTGTGCCAGAGAGGGAATTTTTTTTATAATTCATTGTGAATGGATAGATAGTCAGAGAGAGATGGATTGGCAATATATTCCTGTCACTCATTTAATCCCATCTCAAGGGAGAAAGAAAATGATTGAAAATGAAGGGAAAGAGTGTCACGTATAATTTAATTTTTTACGTTGAATATAAATACAATCGTTGGAATGATTTTTTTTATATTTAACCTACTTTGCAGCCTTCCTGATGTGGTGACCATTCCTGTGCAATGATGGAATGGAAGGGTAGTCCCTCCTTCGCTGCAAGCTTAGCTCGATGGAACAGGGAGTGGCACAGGTTGCAGTACCACAGGGGAAACACGGCACAGTCTTCAGTAGAGACAATCATGACTCCAGCATAAGCTGCAATGTCATAAGCATGCTCTCTGCAAGAATAGACAGGTTGCTGTCACCCCTTAGCCTTGTTAAGTCTGTTTCCACAGATCCTGCAATGCTTTTGCAGCTGTTGTTGGTGGAATTCCATGGAACTTGCCAATTTTATTTTTTCATTTTTGTGAACACAAAAATAAGTTGCATTTCCTAATGTTATAAATGGTTTATTTTGATGCATACACTACTATCTTACCTTAGTCTCAATGTCTGAAGCGCTTCCTGACAGTGAGTAAACAACCCACAAGCAAGGCCTATCTAACCAGCTGAACTTCACGTGGTTGACCTATCTGGAAAAAGGTGAAGCGCACTGGCTTGTGGTACCAATCCCAGTTGCGTGGTAGAATTGGAATGAACCTTTAAGGTCATTACTAATGGTATCTATTGGCAGGAAGTATCTAACTTGGTTCCAGTATGAAATATGAAGCAAGGGAAACCAGGAATTTGTGCAACCAAATCCCAAGAGATCATGAATATATTAAAGAGCATACCGGAAACCGTTAA